>Ga0172367_10002197_pt1 | contig 27021 bp, 28 predicted proteins | sample Lak10m_FD_114542 | JGI IMG/M metagenome (GOLD analysis project Ga0172367, IMG submission 114542) | Freshwater microbial communities from Kabuno Bay, South-Kivu, Congo - kab_022012_10m | ecosystem: Environmental > Aquatic > Freshwater > Lake | place: Democratic Republic of the Congo: South-Kivu...
CCGAGCGCCAAATAATGCCGCCGGAACAGACACTTAACGACGCCTGAGAACAGAGCGCGCCGGGCCGTGTAGCAACGAACAACGACGCGAGTCGAGGAAAAGCCTTGTGGAATCGGCATCGGACCGATTCCGGAGACATACCGGGCACAGAAAGCGTTACATCTTGGTGTACGCTTGTTCGGGCGTAACGCCCTGAGAATACTGGCTCTTCGGCGTGCGGAGAGCCGAATTTCCTATCGCCGACTTGTACCGCAAACGAGGGGGCTTTCGGGCCCCCTCGCAGCGGCCAGGACGGCTCAGGCGGCGGCGCGCTTCTTGGTCTCCTCGACGATGCGGTCGGCGGTCCGGCCGGCAAGCTCCTGCAGGTGGTCGAACTCGGTGCGGAAGCTGCCGACGCCCTGGGTCACCGACCGGATCTCGACGATCATGTCGGCGATCTCGGCCTCGGGCATCAGGGCCGAGACCTCGTCCCATCCCGGCCAGCCGGGGCGGGCGTCGTAGCCCAGGAGCTGGCCGCGGCGTCCCGAGATCAGGCGCTGCAGCCGGGGCGTCGAATCGCTGGGGCCGGTGACCGTGACCTTGAGGATCGGCTCGAGCAGCACCGGCTTGCACTTGGGCATCGCCTCGCTCATGGCGATGCGCGCCGCCATCTTGAACGACATCTCGGAGCTGTCGACGGAGTGGTACTGGCCGTCGAACAGGGTGACCTCGAGGTCGACCACCGGCTGGCCGAGCGGGCCCTCCTTCAGGTAGTCGATCAGCCCTTCCTTGACCGCGGGGATGAAGTTGCGCGGCACGACGCCGCCCACGATCCTGTCGACGAAGCGGAAGCCCGAGCCGCGCGGCAGCGGCTTGATCTCGACCTTGATGTCGGCGAACTGGCCGTGGCCGCCGGTCTGGCGCTTGTAGCGGGCGTGCTGCTGGGCGCCGGCCTGGATGGTCTCGCGATAGGCGACGCGCGGGGTCACCGTGTCGACCGCCACGTTGTAGCGGCCGGCGAGCTTGTCGACCGCGACCTTGAGGTGCATCTCGCCCTGGCCCCGGAGCAGCAGCTCGTGGGTCTCGCCGCGCGCCTCGAAGGCGAGCGAGGGGTCCTCCTCGACGATCTTGTGCAGGGCGCCCGAGAGCTTGACCTCGTCGTTGCGGTTCTTCGCGGTGAGCGCCAGTGCGAACACCGGCGGATCGGCCGCCGGGAAGTCGGGCGATGGCGCGATGCCGCCGGCCGCCAGCGTCTGGCCGGCCGACAGGGCGTCGACCTTGGCCAGCGCCACGATCTCGCCGGCCCTGGCTTCGCCGATCTTGTCGAGCCGCTGCCCGAACGGCCGCAGCAGCGTGCCGATCCGCTGGCCACCGAGCGACTGGCCCTCGGCGAGGGTGCCCGACCAGACGCGGCAGAGCGACAGCTTGCCGGCATGGCTCTGGTGCAGGACCTTGAAGCACTCGGCGACGGCTGTACCGTTGGCCGGCAAGGCGCGCCGACTGCCCGTGACGTCGACGAACGGCGTGTCGTGGCGCAGCGCCTTGAGAAGGCGGCGCACGCCGTTCTCGCGGTCGCCCGCGCCGAGCAGCACCGGCGCGATCTGGTCGGCGCCGAACTCGTCGTGCAAGTCGCGGTAGATCAGCGACTTCTCGGGGGCGATGTCCTCGATGAGCTGTTCGAGCAGCGTGTCGTCGAACTCCGAGAGCGTCTCGAGCATCTCGCGCCGCGCCTCGGCCTCGCGCGGCAGGATCTCGGCCGGCATCTCGATGAGATCGGAGGCGCCGGTCGACTTGTAGCGATAGGCGCGCTCGCTCACGAGATCGACGTAGCCGACCGTCTCCTCGCTGCCATCGGCGGCGGCGCGCCGGATCGGCACCTGGCGCAGCACGAGCTTGCGCGTCGAGATGGCCTGCAGCGCCGACATCATGTCGCGCACGCGGACTTCCGCGGAGTCGATCTTGTTGACGAAGATGATGTGGGGGATGTGGCGGTCCTCGATGTACTTCATCAGCGGCGTCAGCGCGATCACCCGCTCGGGCGAGGGCTCGCAGACCAGGACGGCGGCATCGCATGCCGCCAGCGCCGCGAAGGCGTCGTGCTGGAACTCGATCGAGCCCGGGACGTCGAGGAAGGTCCACTGGTCGCCGAGATAGTCGACGGAGGCGACGTTGATCTCGGTGCCCATGCCGCGCTTGCGCGACTCGGCGGCGCCGTCGCCGATGGAGGTGCCTGCGCGCGTCGATCCGCGCCGGCCGATGGCCCCCGTGGCGTAGAGGATGCTCTCGAGCAGGCTGGTCTTGCCCGAAAGATACGGCCCGCACAGCGCCACCACGCGATGCGCGCCGCTACCTGGTCTGCCGCCGGTGATGGTCTCGGTCTTGAGATCGGCCATGACAACGTCCTCCTTCTTCGCGAAAGCGCAGAAGCTCCGGACGCAGGTCGCGGGACGAGATCGCGCTACCGAACTTGCCGGCCGGAGCGAAGCCCACTTGTCATGAAAATCGTTTCACCCCCGCCCAGCCGAGTCAAACGATGGGCGGGGGGTGAAATAGGTCAGCGGCGCTTAACTAAGCGCGGCGCAGGCCCGCTGGATGCGGCGGCCGGCTTCTTCGAGCAGGTCGGTCGCCGTCGCATACGAGATGCGGAAGGCCGGCCCCTGGCCGAATGCCGAGCCCTGGACGACCGAGAGACCTTCGGCTTCGAGCAGGTAGTTCACGAAATCGGTGTCGTCCTTGATCGTCTTGCCGTCCGGCGTCTTCTTGCCGATCGTGCCGGCGCACGACGGGTAGACGTAGAAGGCGCCCTCCGGCCGCGGGCACTTGAGGCCCTTGGTCTGGTTCAGCATCGACACGATCAGGTCGCGACGCTGCTTGAAGACGGCGACGTTCTTCGGGATGAAGTCGGTCGGTCCGTTCAGCGCCGCCACGGCGGCCGCCTGGCTGATCGAGCTGGCGTTGGACGTGCTCTGCGACTGCACGGTGACCATGGCGTTGATCAGGTCCTGCGGGCCGGCGGCGTAGCCGATGCGCCAGCCCGTCATGTTGTAGGCCTTCGACACGCCGTTCATCGTCAGCGTGCGGTCGTAGAGCCGGGGCTCGACCTCGGCCGGCGTGGCGAACACGAAGTCGTCGTAGACCAGCTTCTCGTACATGTCGTCGGTCAGCACGTAGACCTGCGGGTGCTTCAGCAGCACGTCGCACAGCGCGCGCAGGTCGGCCTTGGTGTAGGCCGCACCCGTCGGGTTGCTCGGCGAGTTCAGGATCAGCCACTTGGTCCTGGGCGTGATCGCGCGCTCGAGCTGCTCGGGCTGCAGCTTGAAGCCGTGCTTCTCCTCGCACTGGACGATGACGGGCGTGCCGTCGCCGAACAGCACCATCTCGGGATACGAGACCCAGTACGGCGCCGGGACGATGACCTCATCGCCCGGATTCAGCGTGGCAAGCATGGCGTTGAAGATGATCTGCTTGCCGCCCGAGGTGACGACGGTCTGCGACGGCTTGTACTCGAGCCCGTGGTCGCGCTTCATCTTGGCGACGACGGCCTGGCGCAGCGCCGGCGTGCCGGCGACCGCGGTGTACTTCGTGTCGTTCTCGCGGATGGCCTTGTAGGCGGCTTCCTTGATGTGGTCGGGAGTCGGGAAGTCCGGCTCGCCCGCGGCCAGGCCGATGACGTCCTTGCCCGCCGCTTTCATCTCCAGGAACTTCGCCTGCGCGGCGTTGGTCGGAGACGGCTTGATGCGGCTGAGACGGTCGGCGATGAAGGCCATAACGCGGTGCGTCCTTTCCCTTGGGCAAACGGCCGCGAACCTAATGGCACGGCATATGTCCCGCAAGGCGATAGCGGCCTATTTCTCGTAGGTTCGCGCCGTACCGCCGTTAAGTCTCATTCCACGAGCCGGATCGCGGCTTCCACGCTCATCGTGGCCTCGCCGAAACCGACCCGCCGGCCGCTGACCGGCGCGGCGTCGCGATAGTCGAGGCCGACGGCCACCCTGAGGCTGTCGCCGCGCGGGCTGATGCCGTTGGCGGGGTCGAAGCCGACCCATTCGAGGCCGGGCACCCAGGCCTCGGCCCAGGAGTGACTCGTGCGGCCGACATGCAGCTCGGGATCGTCGTTGCGCAGATAGCCGCTGACGTAGCGTGCCGGCACGCCGAGCCGGCGGCAGCAGGCGATGAAGATGTGCGCATCGTCCTGCGCCACGCCGGCGCCGCGCGTCAGCGCCTCGATGGCCGTCGTGTCGACGGTCGAGGCGCCGGTCTTGTAGGCGATCCGCCTTGCGATGCGATCCATCAGCTCGTGCAGAACGGCCACGCGCCGCGCCGGGTCGGCGGCGCGCTCGGCGAGGCCGGCGATGACCGGATCGAAGCTCGCATCGTGTCGCGCCAGTCCGCTGTTGCGCAGCCAGAACGGCGCCGGCAGCGTCGGGACCTCGGCGTAGCGCAGCCACTGGTCGGCGCCGCTGTACTCGTAGAGCCCGTGAACGACGATCTCGACGCTGTCGTGCTGGTGCGCCACCGAGAAGGTCGTCACCTGGTTGCCGTGGCCGTCGACCCACTCCGAGCGCTTGCCGGGCCCGTCGATGCGCCACGACACGATGCGCTGGCCGGCGGCGGGCTTGGGCGTCAGCCGCACGTCGTGGATCGAGTGGCCGGAGGGACGGTCGAACTGGAAGCGCGTGGCGTGGTGGACGGAGAAGCGCATGGCTCAATCCAGCAGGAATTGTCGGCCGATTTCGTCGCTCAGCATTGCGATGTCGCCGCGCAGGTCGCCGAGGAACCTGGCCAGTCCGACGTCGAACACCTTGTCGATGCGTGCGTAGCGCAGGCGCGCATGAAGCTCGCCCGCCAGACGGTCGGCCTCGCCGCGTGTTCCGTAGGCGTCGGCGAGTTCGCGCATGTTGAGGTCGACCATCCACAGGCAGTGGTGCACCGAACGGGGCACGTCGCGCCGCAGCATCATCAGCTCGGCGACCTTCATGGGATCGAGCGCGCTGCGGTAGATGCGCCGGTAGGTCCGCACGGCGCCGATGCAGGCCAGCAGCTCCGACCAGGCGAAGTAGTCGAGGCCTTCGGCGCTGGGATCGCCGTCGGGACGCAGCAGGTGGAATTTCACGTCGAGGATGCGGCCGGTATTGTCGGCGCGCTCGAGGAAGGCGCCGAGCTGCAGGAAGCTGTTCGCCTCGTCGCGCAGCAGGGTGACTTGGGCCGCGCCGAAGATCATCACCGCCTGCTTCTTGACCGATTCGATCAAGGCGCCGCGGTCGAGCGTCGCGCGATTGCCGCGCAGCCGGCCGCTCAGCTCCAGCCACAAGGCGTTCAGGCTTTCCCACACGTCGACGGTGATGTTGTTGCGCTCCTCGCGGGCATTGCGCCGCGCCGCGCCGATCGAGTTGACGATGGACGACGGGTTGTTCTCGTCGAGCACCAGGAAGTCGATCAGGCTCGCCAGACGTCCGCCTTGACGCTGGCTCTGCCGGAACTCTTCTTCCATGCCGAAGATGGCGGCGACGCCGGCCGCTTCCTCGCCGCGCGATTGCAGGGCCATGCGTTGCGTCGCCTCGATCAGTCGCGCCGTCGACTTGGCGCGCTGCAGATAGCGGCCCATCCAGTAGAGGTTCTTGGCGGTGCTGCTCAGCATGGGGCTAGCCGCCGGCCGGCGTGTCGGGCGCCAGCACCCAGGTGTCCTTGGTGCCGCCGCCCTGGCTCGAGTTCACGACCAGCGAGCCTTCCTTGAGGGCGACGCGGGTGAGGCCGCCCGGTACGATCGTGATCTTGCGTCCCGACAGCACGAAGGGCCGCAGGTCGACGTGGCGCGGCGCCACTCCCTGGCTCACGAAGGTCGGGCAGGTGGAGAGCGCGAGCGTCGGCTGGGCGATGTAGTTGTCCGGCCGCGCCTTGAGCAGCGCGCGGAACTCCTCGATCTCCGCCTTGCTCGAGGTCGGCCCGACCAGCATGCCCTTGCCGCCCGAGCCGTGGACTTCCTTGACGACGATCTCGGGCAGGTGCTCGAGCACGTACTTGTAGTCGTCGGCGCGATCGCAGCGCCAGGTCGGCACGTTCTGCAGGATCGGCTCCTCGCCGAGATAGAAGCGCACCATCTCGGGCACGTACATGTAGGTCGACTTGTCGTCGGCCACGCCGTTGCCGAGCGCATTCACGATGTTGACCCGGCCGGCGCGCAGCGCACCCAGCAGGCCCGCCACGCCAAGGAAGGAGTCGGGCCGCATCGCCAGCGGGTCGAGGAAGGCGTCGTCGACGCGGCGGTAGATCACGTCGACCCGTTGCGGCCCGCGCGGCGTGCGCATGAAGACGCGGCTTTCGTCGACGAACAGGTCCGAGCCCTTCACCAGCTCGATGCCCATCTCGTCGGCGAGGAAGGCATGCTCGAAATAGGCGCTGTTGTAGTGGCCGGGCGTCAGCAGCACGACGTTCGGCTCGACATCGTCGCTGAACGACACGGAGCGCAGCGTGGCGAGCAGCTCTTCGGTGTAGTCGGCGACCGGCAGCACGCGGATCGCGGAGAAGAGCTCAGGCGCCAGCCGCATCATCACTTCGCGATTCTCGAGCACGTAGGAGACGCCCGAAGGGGTGCGGACATTGTCCTCGAGGACGTAGAAGTCCTTCTCGCCGACCCGCACCAGGTCGATGCCGGCGATGTGGGCGTGCACTCCGCCCGGGAGTTCGAGGCCCTGCGCCATCGCCACGAACTCGGCGTTCATCAGAAGCTGCTCTTCGGGAATGACGCCGGCCCGGCAGATCTCGCGCTGGCCGTAGGCGTCGGCGAGGAAGGCGTTCAACGCCTTCACCCTCTGCGCGAGCCCCTTCTGCAGATATTCCCATTCATCCCAGGCGATGACGCGCGGGATGATGTCGAAGGGGATCGTCGTCTCGGCGCCGTCGGTCGCGCCGTAGGCCCCGAAGGTGATGCCGTGCCGGCGATAGAAGAGGTCGACCTCGTGCCGCGTCGCCGCGATCCGCTCGGGCGAGGTGCGGGCGAGCCAGTCGGCGACGCCGCGATAGGGCACGCGGACCGAGCCGTCCGCGCCGGAGTTCATTTCGTCAAATGCCTTGGCTGCCATCCGGCATTTCACCCCCTGTCGAATCACCATATAAGCAATCGACGGGCCAACAAAGCAGCCCGCAAGGCGAACTGCGGAGGGACGCCGTGAAACAGGTCCTGATCGATCGCTACGGAACGCCGTGGGATGTGGCACGCTGCGCCGACGTGCCGGATGTCGGAGAGCCGGCCGCGGACGAGGTCGTGTTCGACGTCCTGGCCTTCCCGATCAATCCTGCCGACATGTGGTTCTGCAAGGGCAGCTACCGGCTGAAGCCGCCTTTGCCCGCGACGCCGGGTGCCGAATGCGTCGGCCGCGTGTCGGCGGTGGGCGCGGCGGTAAAGCACGTCAAGACGGGCGACCTCGTCATCAATCTGCAGCGCGAGAACTGGGCGCAGAAGCGCAAGGTGAAGGGCGTCGACGCGATTCCTCTGCCCGCCGGCATCGACCTCCGGCAGGCCGCGATGGTGCGCATCAACCCGCCGACGGCGCAGCTCATGCTGTCGGACTTCGTCGACCTCAAGGGCGGCGACTGGGTGATCCAGAACGTCGCCAACTCCGCCGTCGGCCGGCTGCTGATCGTGCTCGCCCACCAGCGGGGCTTGCGAACCGTCAACGTCGTGCGCCGCCCCGAGCTCGCCGCCGAGCTGAAGGGGTTGGGCGCCGCCCTCGTGATGGTCGACGGTGACGATCTGGCCGACCGCGTCGCCACGGAGACCGGCAACAAGCCGATCAGGCTCGGCGTCGAGGCGATCGGCGGCGCGGCCACAGGCCGTATCGTCGACTGCGTCGCGACGGATGGCACGGTCGTGCACTACGGCTCGATGAGCGGCGAGGATCCCAAGGTCACGCGCTCGAACTTCATCTACCGCGGCATCAAGCTCACCGGCTTCATGCTGGGGCGCGGCCTTGCCAAGCGCAGCCCGGAGAAGATCCGCGAGATCTATGCCGATCTCGCCGCGCAGGTGGTCGCCGGCAAGCTCCATGCGCCGGTGGACTCGGTCTACCCGATCGAGAAGATCAAGGAGGCGCTGGCGCACGCCGACAGGGGCGGACGCAACGGCAAGATCCTGGTGGCGCCCAACGGCGCGATTTGAACAAGGGAGAAGATGAAGATGAGCTCAGACGTCGCGGCGATCGAGAAGGTCCTGCAGGTCTATTTCGACGGCCTCTACGAGGGCGATACCGGGAAGCTCGGCGAGGCCTTCCATCCCGCCTCGCATCTCTACAGTGCGGGGCCGGACGGCAAGGCGGCCGACATGCCGCGTGCCGACTGGTTCAAGATGGTCGAGGGCCGTCCGTCGGGGAAATCCAAAGGCAGTGCACGTGCCGACCGCATCGTGTCGATCGACTTCTCGGGCCCGGTCACGGCCTTTGCCAAAGTCGAGTGCCAGCTGCCGCCGCGCTACTTCACGGACTACCTGACGCTCCTGAAGGTGGATGGCCGCTGGCAGGTCATCTCCAAGTCGTTCCACACTGTGACGCGAGAATAGGGCAAAGAAAAACCTCCCCTGCGCCGGCAGGGGAGGCTTCTCGGATTGCCTTCGATGAAGGATCAGCTCTTCGCGTCGGCCGCGACCTGAACCTTGATCATCTTGTCGGGGCCCGACACGGCGCCCGAGCCCGGCGCGCCCTTCTTGATCTTGTCGACGAACTCCATGCCGGATGTGACCTTGCCCCACACGGTGTACTGGCCATCGAGGAAGTTCGAGTCCTTGAAGACGATGAAGAACTGGCTGCGCGCGCTGTTCGGATCGTTGGTGCGCGCCATCGAGACCGCGCCGCGGGCGTGCGGCTCCTTGGAGAATTCGGCCTTGAGCAGCTCGCCCATGCCGCCGCTGCCGGTCCCCGTCGGGTCGCCGGTCTGCGCCATGAAGCCGTCGATGACGCGGTGGAAGACGATGCCGTCGTACTTGCCCTCTCGCGCCAGCTTCTTGATCTGGGCGACGTGGCTGGGGGCGAGGTCAGGGCGCATCTCGATCACGACGCGGCCGTCCTTGAGGTCGATGTAGAGGGTGTTTTCCTTGTCCATGGCGGAGGCAGCTCCTGCAAGCATGAGAATGATGACGAGGACAGGCGTCAGAATCGATGTACGCATTGCTTACTTCCTTACGCAAATCTACCGTCTGGCGTGGCCGGGGCGGACCATAAAGGCGGAGAGTCGAAAGACAAGCGGCAACTTCGGGGCACGGCGGACGCGATTCCCGTGCACAGATGTGCATCGTTTGTCGTGGTTTTTGGGAGGAGGGGCGCTAGAGTGGCCGCGTAGCCGGAGGGGGCTGGCGTATTTTGCCGGTTCCGGCTGCGTATAGTGGGAAGTCATTACTTTAAGCGGATTGGTCGATGACCGCCTTGAGCGGCGGGGACCGGCGCGGCAATGCCTCGTCCCCCATGAGTTCCGTCCTCGAGCGACCTGATGCCGGCAGCGGTGAGCGCGCGGCGCCACGTCCGCTCGACCAGATCTTCCCGCCGCGCGCCGGCGCCAGCCGCGGACCGCAGATGGAGGCGACATGGACCGCTTTCTGTGCCGACATGGACGGCGCGGTCAGGTCGGCGATCGATGCGAGCCGCTCGCCGCCTGAGATCGCCTACGCGATCGGCGAGATCGTCCACAACTACTTCCGCACGCGCGGGCTGACGCTGACGAGCTTCGAGCTTCGCCGCCTCGTGGTCGAGCTGCTGACCGGGCGCAACGGCCGGGTGGCGGCGACGGAGGACGGGCGATCCTCCCTGGTGACCTTCGAGCGCGAATCGCACTCTGACAGCCGATGGACCGGCGACGAGGCCGTCGCACCGGTCGAGGCCTTGCCGGACGCCGCCTTCCGTAGCCCACCGTCGCCCCTGGTGACGGTGGCGCCGCGCCCGCTCGACGAGATCGTTGCCACTGTTCGTGGCCGCCTCGGGCTTGCGCCAGGGATGCGCCCGAACCGCCAGGCGGCGCTTGCGGTCATCGGTTCCGTCATTCCGGCGGAAGGTCTCAAGGCCGACGAGCGGGAACGCCTCTCGTTGATGGCACTGAGCGAGATTTGCGGCCTGGGGCTGATCGATCGGCTGTGGGCGGATCGCGCCGTCCACGCCGTCTTCGTCAATGGCCCCAACGCGGTCTGGGTCGAGCGGGACGGCAAGGTCGAGCCGGCGGCTGAAACGTTTCGTGACCAGGCGCATCTGCTGGAACTTGTCAGCCGGCTGACGCGCCCAACCTCCACCGGCGTTACTTCGTTCCGGCTGCGCGACGGCAGCGAAGGCACCGTTGTCTTTCCGCCGGCGGCGCCGGCCGGCCCCGTGCTGGCGCTGCGGCGCGGCGAGCCAGGCCTTGCCACGTTCGATCGTCTGGTTGCAGCAGGCGTCGTGAACCGGGCGATCGCCGACCTGCTGCGCATGGCGGCACGCGGACGGCTGAATGTCGCGATCGTGGGGCCGGAAGGCGCGGGCAAGACGGCGCTGCTGGCCGCGATTCTGCGCGATGCCGTTCCGTCGCGGCGGGTCGTTAGCCTGGCGCGCCATCGCGAGTTCCGGTGGCCGGCTCCGGGCAAGATCGAGTTGGTCGCCGCGTCGGACCATGAGGCAGGTGCTCCCCTTGCCGCTCTGGCGGCGGCAGCCGAGCAGTTTCGGCCCGACCTTGTCATCATGGACTCTGCTCGAAGCGGTGACCGGCCGGCGGTGGAAAGGCTGCTGTTGCGCTCCGGCGGCGGCGTGGTCGCGGCCATCGCGCCTGAGATTGCCGGGGGCTTGCGTGTCGACGTGCTTGTCCGCCTTGGGCGCGCAGGCGATGGCCTGTTCCGCGCAGTCTCGGTCGAGGACGCCGCCGGGAGCGAACTCTTCGCCTTCCGGGACGGTGAGTTTCACCGACGCGCGACGGAGCCGTCTTTTGCCGACCCCCTGCGCCAGGCGGGCTACGGCGACGCCCTCGCGAGCATCCTCAGATAGCGCGGCTGCGACCGGCCGCCACATACCGGCCAAGGTCGAAAACCCGTTACCACCCACGGCTATATCTGGTACTAACCCGTTTGAAATGCGGGGGATTTTGCGGGTCGGAAATCCCGTGGGGTCTACACCGCGAGGGGACGGATGCATGGTCGTCAAACGCGTATTGGGCATTTTGGGACTGTTGGCGGCGATCGCCGGATTCGGCTTCGCGGGCACGGCCTACGCGCAGAAGGTTATCGGTGTGCCGCATGACTGGCAGCTCAACATGCCGCCGGCATACACGCCGGTCATGGACCGCCTCGAATCGCTTCACGATCTGCTGCTCGTGATCATCACCCTGATCTCGTTGTTCGTCCTGGCGCTGCTGATCTATGCAATGTGGCGCTTCCATGCCTCGCGCAACCCGGTGCCGACGACGGTCACGCACAATACGCTGCTCGAGATCGCCTGGACGATCATTCCGATCCTGATCCTTGTGGTCATCGCGATCCCGTCCTTCCGCCTCCTCTACTTCGGCGACAAGGCGGTCGATGCGGCGTTGACGGTCAAGGTCACCGGCCATCAGTGGTATTGGTCCTACGCCTACCCGGACCAGGGCGATTTCAAGGTCGAGAGCCGCATGCTGAGCGAGGCCGAGCGCGCCAAGACCAAGCCGCAGATGCCGCGCCTGCTTGCCGTCGACGAGGAAATGGTGATCCCTGCGAACACAGTCGTCCGCATCATCGGCACGGCCGAAGGCGCCAGCATGCACGGCTGGACCGTGCCGGGCTTCGGCATCAAGAAGACGGTGATTCCCGGCCGCATCAACGAAGGCTGGATCAGCGTCAAGGAAGAGGGTCTCTACTTCGGCCAGTGCTCGCAGATTTGCGGCATGAACCACAGCTATATGCCGATCGCGATTCGCGTCGTCTCCAAGGCCGACTTCGACAAGTGGGCGGCGGACAAGAAGAAGGCCGCCGGGCTCGCCCCGGCGACCGACGTCGCTTCCGCCACCACTCCCGCCAACCGCTAAGCGCTTCTCCGCAGGAGACTACGATGGCCACCGCGCACGGCGCCGCCCACGACCACAGCCACCACGACGACCACCACACGCCGACCGGCATCAAGCGGTGGCTCTACAGCACCAATCACAAGGACATCGGGACGATGTACCTTGTGTTCTCGATCTTCGCCGCGCTGATCGGTGGCGCCTTCTCGGTGTACATGCGCCTCGAGCTGATGCAGCCGGGCGTGCAGTATTTCAACGGGGCGGACGGTACGCCGGACGGCCACTTCTGGAACACGGTCGTGACGGCGCACGGCCTGATCATGGTGTTCTTCGTCGTCATGCCGGCCCTGATCGGCGGCTTCGGCAACTGGTTCGTGCCGTTGATGATCGGCGCGCCCGACATGGCGTTCCCGCGCATGAACAACATCAGTTTCTGGCTGCTGCCGCCGGCCTTCATCCTGCTGCTGATGTCGGCCCTGATCGGCGGCGGCGTGGGCACCGGCTGGACGGTCTATCCGCCGCTCACCCTCAACCAGGGTGCGGGCATGGATCTGGCGATCTTCTCGCTGCACATCGCCGGCGCCTCGTCGATCCTTGGCGCGATCAACTTCATCACGACCATCCTGAACATGCGTGCGCCGGGCATGACGCTGCACCGCATGCCGCTGTTCGCCTGGTCGATCCTGGTCACGGCTTTCCTGCTGCTGCTGGCGCTGCCTGTCCTCGCGGGCGCCATCACGATGCTGCTGACCGACCGCAACTTCGGCACGTCGTTCTTCAAGCCGGAGGGCGGCGGCGATCCGACCCTGTTCCTGCACCTCTTCTGGTTCTTCGGCCATCCCGAGGTGTACATCATGATCCTGCCGGCCTTCGGCATCATCAGCCACATCATCTCGACCTTCGCCAAGAAGCCGATCTTCGGCTACCTCGGCATGGCCTATGCGATGGTGGCGATCGGCGTCGTCGGCTTCGTCGTGTGGGCGCACCACATGTACACGGTCGGCATGGACGTCGACACGCGTGCCTACTTCGTGGCTGCCACGATGGTCATCGCGGTGCCGACCGGCGTGAAGATCTTCTCGTGGATCGCCACCATGTGGGGCGGCTCGATCAGGCTCGAAATCCCCATGCTGTGGGCGATCGGCTTCATCTTCCTGTTCACGGTCGGCGGGGTTACCGGCGTCGTGCTGGCCAATGCCGGCGTCGACTACGCGCTGCACAACACCTACTACGTGATCGCGCACTTCCATTATGTGCTGTCGCTCGGTGCGGTGTTCGGCATGTTCGCCGGCTTCTACTACTGGATCGGCAAGATGAGCGGCCGGCAGTATCCGGAATGGGCGGCGCAGATCCACTTCTGGACAACCTTCATCGGCGTCAACCTGACGTTCTTCCCGATGCACTTCTCGGGACTTGCCGGCATGCCGCGCCACTACGTCGACTATCCCGACGCGATGGCGCAGTGGAACTACATCTCGTCGATCGGCGCCTTCATCTCCTTCGGCTCGGCGATCTTCTGGCTGATCTTCGTGGTGTTCGGCACGCTGCTTTACGGCCGCAAGGTCGGCGCGAACTACTGGGGCGACGGCGCCACGACGCTGGAATGGACGGTCGCATCGCCGCCGCCGTTCCACACCTTCGAGGAATTGCCGCACGTCTCGCCGACGGCGCATCACTAGGAGCGGAGGCGCCCGACTAGGCGCCTTCGTCTTGACAGGGGCATGAGCGACACCGCGCACATCCTTTCGGGCAGCATCGGCAGCAGCGCCGCGCCGGCGCGCGTGCGCGACTATGTCGACCTGCTGAAGCCGCGCGTGATGTCGCTGGTGGTCTTCACCGGCCTGGTCGGCGTGCTGATCGCGCCCGGCCACGTGCACCCGTTCACCGCGACGCTCGCCGTGCTGGCGATCGCGCTGGGCTCGGGCGCCGCTGGCGCCGTCAACATGTGGTACGAGCGCGACCTCGACGCGATGATGGCGCGCACGCGCAACCGGCCGCTGCCGGCCGGCCGCGTGGCGCCCGACGATGCGCTCGGGCTCGGCGTGCTGCTGTCGATCTTCTCGGTGGCCCTGATGGCGGTGGCGACCAACTTTGTGGCGGCCGCACTGCTTGCCGCGGCGATCCTGTTCTACGTCTTCGTCTACACGATCTGGCTGAAGCGCCGCACGCCGCAGAACATCGTGATCGGCGGTGCCGCCGGCGCCTTCCCGCCGATGATCGGCTGGGCTGCCGTGACGGGCGACGTGTCGATGGTCGGTGTCGCGCTGTTCGGCCTGGTGTTCCTGTGGACGCCGCCGCATTTCTGGGCGCTGGCCCTCTACCGCAGCGACGACTATCGCCGCGCCGGCGTGCCGATGATGCCGGTGGTGGCCGGACCGCGCGAGACCAAGCGGCAGATGGTGATCTACACGCTTCTGCTGCTGCCGGTGGCTCTCGCACCGACCCTGCTGGGCTCCGTCGGCTGGCTGTACGGCAGCGTGGCGCTCGCACTCAGTCTCGCCTTCGTCGGGCATGCGCTCGCCGTGTGGCGCGCGCCCGACGATGCGGCGGGCCATGGCGCGGCGCGGCGCATGTTCCGTTTCTCGCTCCTCTATCTTGCGGTGCTGTTCGCGGCGCTGCCGGTCGACCTGGTCGCGGGCCGCCTCTTCGGCCAGTTCATGGGCCGGATCCTGGCGGGATGAGCGTCATGGCCGAAGATCGTCGTCCCGGCGACACCGACCTGCACCGCCGCCAGCGCGGCAAGAACCTGTTCGTCGCGGGCTTCCTGGTGCTGATGGCCGCGGTTTTCTTCGCGCTCACCATCGTGCGCATGGGAGGGCAGGGATGAGCGGCGCCCCGGCTCCCAGGTCCGCCGACAAGAATGCCCGCCTCGCGCGCCGGCTGGTGCTGCTGACGGCCGGCATGGGCGGCCTCGCCTATGCCTCGTCGCCGCTCTACGACCTGTTCTGCCGCACCACCGGGTTCGGCGGCCGGCCGCTTACTGCCCAGACCGGCGACCGTCCGGTGCTCGACCGCAGCGTCGCGGTGCGCTTCGACGCCAACGTCGATTCGGCCCTGCCGTGGCGCTTCGAGCCGCTGCAGCGCGAGGTCCGGGTGCAGTTGGGCGAGGAACGCCTCGCGCACTACCGGGTGACCAACGTCTCGCAGCGGCCGCTGGTCGGCACCTCGACCTACAACGTCACGCCCGAGCATGCCGGGCCGTGGTTCAACAAGCTCCAGTGCTTCTGCTTCACCGAGCAGTTGCTGCTGCCCGGGCAGTCGGTCGACATGCCCGTGGTCTTCTTCGTCGATCCCGAATTGGACAAGGATCGGCGCTACGACAACATCCGTACCGTCACGCTCTCCTACACCTTCTTCGAGGCCAAGACGGAACGGGCCAGGACCTTGCTCGGCGGCGTGCCCGCCGACGGACTTCGAAAGGGTGGATGAACATGGCCGACGGCACTCCCAAGCATCCCTATCATCTCGTCGATCCCAGCCCGTGGCCGGCGCTGGGCGCGCTCGGTGCGCTGCTGCTGGCGCTCGGCGCCGGGCTCGGCATGCATCCCGATCTGTTGGGCGCCGGCGTCCAGAAGATCGTCGCCTCGGTCCAGTGGTGGGTGATCGCACCCGGCCTGCTGCTGATCTTCGCGGTCATGTACTGGTGGTGGAGCGACGTCATCGTCGAATCGCGCAAGTACCACACCGCCGTCGTCCAGCTCGGCTTGCGCTACGGCATGATCCTGTTCATCGCCTCGGAAGTGCTGTTCTTCGCGGCGTTCTTCTGGGCGTTCTTCGATTCCGCCCTCTATCCGGGCGAGCTCAAGCAGCCGGTGCGTGCCGAAGCCACCGGCGGCGTCTGGCCGCCCAAGGGCATCAGCATCATCGCGCCGTTCGACCTGCCGCTGATGAACACGCTGATCCTGCTGCTGTCGGGCACCACGGTGACCTGGGCGCACCACGCGATCATCGAGGGCAACAAGCGTGACGCGGTTCGCGGCCTGCTGCTGACGGTCATCCTCGGCGCCATCTTCACCAGCATCCAGGCCTACGAATACCTGCATGCGCCGTTCAGCTTCCGCGAGAACATCTACTCGTCGACCTTCTTCATGGCGACCGGCTTCCACGGCTTCCACGTGCTGGTCGGCACGACCTTCCTGCTGGTCTGCCTGTTCCGCGCGATGGCCGGCCAGTTCAAGCCCAAGCAGCATTTCGGTTTCGAGGCGGCCGCCTGGTACTGGCACTTCGTCGACGTGGTGTGGCTGTTCCTGTTCTTCTGCATCTACTGGTGGGGCGCCGGCAAGGCGCCGATTGCCCTGCACTGAGCCGCGGAAGCGGACTATCTTGGAACCGCCGGGCGCTCCCCGGCGGTTCGCCTTTGGGAGACCGGCACATGTCCGACTGGCCGCGCCAATCGCCGCTCGACGTCGCGCTCCGCAGCGCCTGCCCGCGCTGCGGCAAGGGCCGTCTGTTCGGCGGCCTGCTGACGATCGTCGATCGCTGCAGCGCGTGCGGCCTCGACCTGCGCGGCAACGACGCCGGCGACGGGCCGGCGGTGTTCGTGATCCTGGGGCTGGGCGCCATCATCATGATCGGCGTGTTCTGGGTCGAGTTCCGCTTCGAGCCGCCGTGGTGGCTGCACGTCCTGATCTGGCTGCCGCTCACCTTCGGGCTCGCCGTCTGGATGCTGCGCTTCCTCAAGGCCCTGCTGATCGCCCAGCAGTACACCCACCGCTCGACGACGCTCGAGGAGTAGGCGCTGCGATGATCCGCCTGAGGCCCGCACTGTGGCCGACGCTCATCTCGTTGCCGATCCTCGTGCTCTCGCTGGGGCTTGGCCTCTGGCAGATGGAGCGCCGCGAGTGGAAGCGCGACATCCTCGACCGCATCGCCGTCAACCAGGCCGCCGCGCCCGTCACGCTCGACGGCCTGCTGGCCGGCGACCCGCTGCGCCATGAATACGGCCGCGTGAAGCTCGCCGGCACCTTCTTGCACGACAGGGAATTCTACCTCGCCGCCCGCAGCCTCAAGAACAAGGTGGGCATGCAGGTCGTGACGCCGCTCAGGACCGACGACGGCCGGCTCGTGCTGGTCGAGCGCGGCTGGATCCCGCAGGAACAGAAGGACCCGGCGCGCCGCGCCGCCGGCCAGGTCGCCGGCCGGGTCGAGCTGACGGGCATCGTGCGCCGCAACCAGGAGCGCCGGCAGTTCGCGCCGGAGAACGCGCCCGACCGGAACGTGTGGTTCCACGTCGACGTGCCGCTGATGCGCAAGCTGGCGGGGGCGCCACCCGATCCACGGCTCGACGCGTTCTTCCTCGACGCCGACGCCGCGCCCAATCCCGGCGGCGTGCCGGTCGGCGGCCAGACGCGGCTCGACATCCCCAACGATCACCTGCAGTACGCCATCACCTGGTTCCTGATCGCGCTGGCGCTCGCCGGCGTCTACCTCGCCTATCATTGGGAGACCGGCCGGCTCGAGATCGGCGGCCGGACGAAGCGCCAGCCGTGATGCCGCAAGCCTACGCCGAGCTCGAGCGACGCTTCGCCCGGCTGAGCGCCGTCGGCCGCGCCTCGGCCATCCTGAACTGGGATCGCTCGACCATGATGCCGGACGGCGCCAGCGAGGACCGCGCCGACCAGCTCGCGACGCTCGGCGTCATCGCCCACGAGATGATCACCGCGGCCGACATGCCCGAGCTGCTGGCGCGGGCGGAGGAGGCGAAGGCCGCGCTCGATCCCTGGCAGGCCGCCAACCTGCGCGAGATGCGCCGCTCCTGGGTGCACGAGAACGCCCTGCCGCCGGACCTCGTCGAGGCGCGCACCCGCGCCTGCAATGCCTGCGAGCATGCCTGGCGCGAGGCCCGCCGGAACGCCGACTTCAAGGCACTGCTGCCGACGCTTGCCGAGGTGCTCGCCATCATGCGCCGGGTCGGCGAGGCCAAGGCCGCGGCGCTCGGCACGTCGCTCTACGACGCCCTGCTCGACGAGTTCGAGCCTGAGGGCCGTTCGGCGCGCATCGACGTCATCTTCGCCGAGCTGAAATCCTTCCTGCCCGATCTGCTGGGCCGTGTCGTCGAGCACCAGAAGCGGCTTCCCGCGATCCTTCCGCTCGACGGCCCGTTCGCCGTCGACGCGCAGCGACGCCTCGGCGAGGAGATGTCGCGCCGGCTGGGCTTCGACTTCCATCACGGCCGGCTCGACGTCTCGGAGCACCCCTTCACCGGCGGCACGGCCGACGACGTGCGCATCACCACGCGCTACGACGAGAAGGACTTCGCCCGCTCTTTGATGGGCGTGCTGCACGAGACCGGCCACGGGCTCTACGAGGCCGGCCTGCCGCGCCGGTGGCGCCACCAGCCGGTCGGCACCGCGCGCGGCATGACCCTGCACGAGAGCCAGTCGCTGCTGATGGAGATGCAGGCCTGCCGCAGCGACGCCTTCATCGCCTTCGCCGCCCCGCGCATGCGCGCCGCCTTCGGCAAGGGCGGCCCGGCCTGGACCGAGGACAACCTCCATCGCCTCTATACGAAGGTCGAGCCGGGCTTCATCCGGGTCGATGCCGACGAGGTCACCTATCCGCTGCACATCATGCTGCGCTACCGGCTCGAGCGGGCAATGCTGGCGGGCGACCTGCCGCTGGCCGACCTGCCGGGCGCCTGGAACGAGGGCATGCGCGAACTGCTGGGCATCGTGCCGCCGGACGATGCCATGGGCTGCCTGCAGGACATCCATTGGCCGGACGGCGGGTGGGGCTATTTCCCGACCTACACGCTGGGCGCCCTGGCGGCGGCCCAGCTCTTCGCCGCCGCCCGCGTCGCCGTGCCCGGCCTCATGGAGGCGATCGGCCGCGGCGATTTCACACCGCTGCTGGCCTGGCTGCGCGCCAATGTGCACGGCAAGGGCTCGTTCGCCACGACCGACGGGATCCTGGCCGACGCCACCGGGGCGCCGCTCGGCGCCGCCGCCTTCAAAGCGCATCTGGAAAGCCGCTACCTCCCGGCGTAAGAGAGGGCCATGCTCGACCTGCGCCCCAACTGCGAATGCTGCGACAAGGACCTGCCCAACGGCGCGTCCGACGCCCTGATCTGCACCTTCGAGTGCACGTTCTGTGCGGATTGTGCGCGAACTCGGCTGGGCGGTCATTGCCCGAACTGCGGCGGCGATCTGGTCAAACGGCCGACCCGCCCCGAGAAGATGCTGGCCAAGTATCCGGCCTCCACAAAGCGGGTCCGCAAGGATCACGAGGCCTGCCGCCAGGTCGCCTAGCCGACGACTAGACGGAGTTTCAGTTGAAGTACATCAGCACGCGCCACGGCTCGCAGGGGCAACCCTCGCCGCTCGGCTTCGAGGACATCATGCTTGCGGGCCTGGCCCGCGACGGCGGGCTTTACCTGCCGGCCGAGTGGCCGCAGTTCAGCACGGCCGAGATCGCCGCCATGAAGGGGCTCGGCTACACCGAGCTCGCCTTCCGCATCATGCGGCCGTTCGTCGGCGAGGCGTTCGACGAGCCGACCTTCCGCCGCCTGATCGCCGAGGCCTATGCCTCGTTCGAGACGCCGGAGGTGGCGCCGGTGAAGCCGCTGGGCGATTCCGGCCTGCACCTCATGGAGCTGTTCCATGGGCCGACGCTCGCCTTCAAGGACGTGGCGCTGCAGCTTCTGGGCCGCATGCTCGATCACGCGCTGACCGTTCGCGGCCAGCACGCCACCATCGTCGGCGCCACGTCGGGCGACACCGGTTCGGCCGCCATCGAGGCGGTGCGCGACCGCAAGACGATCGACATCTTCATGCTGTTCCCCAAGGGCCGCGTGAGCGAGGTCCAGCGCCGCCAGATGACGACGGTGCTGGCGCCCAACGTGCACAACATCGCCGTCCAGGGCACGTTCGACGACTGCCAGGACCTCGCCAAGGCCTGCTTCAACGATCTCGCCTTCCGCGACCGTCATGCGCTGACGGCGGTGAACTCGATCAACTTCGCCCGCGTGATGGCGCAGATCGTCTACTACTTCTGGGCGGCGCTGAAGCTCGGTGCCCCCGAGCGGCCGGTGGCCTTCACCGTGCCCAGCGGCAATTTCGGCAACGTCTATGCCGGCTATGCCGCCCGACAGATGGGCCTGCCGATCTCGCATTTCGTGATCGGCACCAACAGCAACGACATCCTCGCGCGCTTCTTCGAGAGCGGCACGATGACCATGACCGAGGTCGTGCCGACGTACAGCCCGAGCATGGACATCCAGGTCTCGAGCAACTTCGAGCGTCTGCTGTTCGACCTCTACGACCGCAACGGCGTGACGCTCGCCGACGCCATGACGGCGTTCCGCAGCACCGGCACGCTCAAGGTCGGCGCCAATGCCTTCGCAGGCGTGCGCGAGCTGTTCGATGCCGGCCGTGTCGACGAGCCCGGCACGCTGGCCGCCATCGCCGATTGCCGCAAGCGGTTCGGCGAGACGATCGATCCGCACACCGCCGTGGGCTATGCCGTGGCGCAGCAGCACCGCCGCGATCCCGCGATCCCCATGGTCGTGCTGGCGACGGCCCATCCCGCCAAGTTCCCCGACGCCGTCGAGAAGGCGACCGGCGAGCGGCCGAAGCTGCCGGCGCGCCTCGCCGACCTGATGGACCGCGCCGAGCGGGTCGACGGGTTGCGCAACGACGTCGAGGCGCTGAAGGCCATGATCGACGAACGCCGCGCGATGGCTGCCGCGCCCGCCGTGCGCCCCAAGGTGCGCACGTGAGCGAGGTCAAGGTCACCACCCTCGCCAACGGCCTGCGCGTCGCCGTCGACGAGATGCCCGAGGTCGAGTCGGCCTCGCTCGGCATCTGGGTCGCCTGCGGCACGCGTCACGAGACCGCCGAGCTGAATGGCATGGCCCACATGCTGGAGCACATGGCGTTCAAGGGAACGCGCACGCGTTCGGCGCGCGCCATCGCCGAGGAGATCGAGAATGTCGGCGGCAGCCTCAACGCCTACACCGGCCGCGAGATCACCGCCTATCACGCCTCGGTGCTGAAGGAAGACGTGGCGCTGGGCATCGAGATGGTCTCCGACATCCTGCGCAACTCGGTGTTCGATCCCGACGAGCTGCAGCGCGAGCGTGGCGTCATCCTGCAGGAGATCGGCCAGGCGCTCGACACGCCCGACGACGTGATCTTCGACCAGTTCCAGGAGACCGCGCTGCCCGGCCAGCCGCTGGGGCGGCCGGTGCTGGGCACCGCCGAGACCGTCGAGACGATCGGCCGCGAGGATCTCTTCGCCTATCTCGCGCGCCACTACACCGCCTCCAACATGGTGCTGTCGGCGGCCGGCCGGGTCGAGCACGACCGCATCGTCGACCTGGCGGAGAAGCATTTCGGCTCGGTGCCGCGCACGCCCGCCAATGCCCCGCAGCCCGCGCCGTTGATGTATGTCGGCGGCGACGGCCGCGAGGCGCGGGTGCTCGAGCAGGCGCATCTGGTGCTGGGCTGCGAGGGCATCGGCTACCGCGACCCGGATTATTTCGCGCTCGCCGTCTATTCGACCCTGTTCGGCGGCGGCATGTCCTCGCGCCTGTTCCAGCGCATCCGCGAGGATCGCGGCCTGGTCTACGGCATCCACTGCTTCAACACCGCCTACGCCGACGGCGGCCTGTTCGGCATCTACGCCGGCACCGGTGAGGACGATCTCACCGAGCTGGTCCCCGCGGTGTGCGAGGAGTTCGCGGGCGTGGCCGAGACGCTGAACGAGCAGGAGCTGGTGCGGGCGCGCAACCAGATCAAGGCCGGCACGCTGATGGCGCTGGAATCGAGCGGCGCGCGCTGCGAGCAGGCGGCGCGCCATCTGATCGTCCATGGCCGGCCGATCCCCTATGCCGAGATCGTGGCGCGCATCGAGGCGGTCGATCAGGCCGCCGTCCGCCGCATCGCCCGCCGTCTGCTCGAGGGCCGCCTTACACTCGCCGCGCTCGGCCCGATCGACGGCCTCGAATCCCTCGACAGGATCGCCGCAAGACTGGCGGCGTAGTCTTCCGGGCCGCGCGCGTCCCGCGCGCTCATGAAGCTGAGGCGAGCGGGACGCTCGCGGTCCAAAAGAAACTAAGCGGCGCGGGCGAGCTCGGTCTGGGTGGCGCGCGGGGGGACGCCGATCGCGGCGCGCTCGACCACCGTCTTCACTTCCGTGCTGTTGCGGATCAGGTGATAGCGCAGGTTGGTGTAGATGTTGACCGGGAACGGCATGCGGGCGTCGAAGTCGATGATCAGCACGACGCGCGTCTCGTCGGTCTGGTTCTTCACCCAGTGCTCGCGCGTGTCGTCGAACACCAGCGGCTTGCCGATCTCCCAGAAGAAGTGGTGGCCGCCGATCTCGATCCAGCACTTCTCCGGTTCCTTGGGCACGATCAGCGGATAGTGGAAGCGCACCACGCCGGCCGCCGAGCCGCGGTGCGGCTCGATCTCGGCGCGGCCGTGCAGGATCGAAAACAGCGCCGTGTGCACGCCGGGAATCCGGTTGATCGCCGCCATGGTGTCGGGCACCGCCGCGGTGTTCTCCTTCACCTCGTGGCCGTAGAGCTTCAGGAGGAAGGTGCGCCAGGCGCGGCCCGGCACGTAGAGGTCGCGCGGATGGACCTCGTGCAGCGTCGGGATTTCCTCGTGATGGCTGAGCAGGTACTTCAGGTCGGCCATGATCTTGTCATGGCTCTTGCGCAGCTCGTCGAGCGACGGGAACGCCTTGCGCGCCTCCTCGCCGGCCAGCGGCAGCCGCGGCATGCGGTCGAGGATCATGTCGGACAGCTTGAGATTGAGCTGCTCGAGCGGCTCCTGCGGCACCCAGATATGCTTGGTCAGATAGAAGCGGCCCTTCTGGCCGACATTCGATTTCTCATCCGTTCCCATCGTAGACCCTGCCTCGGCGGACACTGAATGTGGAATTGATACGCCCATTTGGCCACGACGCGGCGGCTATTCGTCGACCCCCGGGCGCGGCGGACAGTCTCAAATTCCTACGTCAAACCTCGGAAAACATGCAAGAATTCTCGGGAAACGATATCATAGCTGAAGATGTTCCGCTTTGCCGATGTTCCGCTGTCGCTGTCGGGGATGACCCGGATTGCCGGTCGGCGGGTCTATTTGCGTGCCCCGACCATGGACGATTGGCCGGAATGGGCCGAATTGCGGGCCCGCAGCCGGGCTTTTCTGACCCCCTGGGAGCCGACCTGGCCGGAGGATTCCCTGGGCCGGGACCACTACCGGCGCCGGCTGCGCCAGCAGGCCAAGGAATGGCGGGCCGGCGAGGCCTATGGGCTGTTCGTCTTCAACAACGCCGGCCGCCGCCTGGTCGGCGGCATCAACCTCAGCAACGTCCGCCGCGGCGTCGCCCAGGCCGCCTCGGTCGGCTACTGGATGGGCCAGCCCTTCGCCGGGCAGGGCCTGATGACCGACGCGCTGCGGGCGACCCTGCCCTTCGTGTTCGACGAGCTGCGCCTGCACCGGCTGGAGGCCGCCTGCCTGCCGCACAACGAGCCCTCCAAGTCGGTCCTGACCAAGGTCGGCTTCCACGAGGAGGGGCTGGCGCGGCAGTACCTGCGCATCAACGGCCAGTGGGCCGACCATCTCCTGTTCGCCCTGCTGCGCGCCGACTACGATCAACTCCTGAGAGCGGGTCGTTAGAGGACGTTCCGATTCCAGGGAGGGAGGGGAGATCCCGATGCGCGACCTGACGCCCAAATCCATCACGCAGGCCTTCGCCGACTATGCGCGCGAGGCGCCGTCGGCCCGCACGCGCGACCTGATGGTCTCGCTGGCCGGCCACCTGCACAGCTTCGTGCGCGACAACAAGGTGACGCACGAGGAGTGGGCCGCCGCCATCGACGTGCTGACCCGCGCCGCCAAATTCACCGACGACAAGCGCAACGAGTTCATCCTGCTGTCCGACCTGCTGGGCGTCTCCTCGCTGGTCGACATGGTGAACGCCGCGGACTCTGGCACGACGTCCTCGCTGCTGGGGCCTTTTCTGATCGACAACGCGCCCGAGCTGCCCAACGGCGGCGACCTGTGGCACGGCCAGGTCGGCGAGCCGCTGGTGGTGAGCGGCAGGGTCGTGGACGACAAGGGCAAGCCCGCCCGCGGCACCGTGCTGGCGGTCTGGCAGAATGCCGGCAATGGGCTCTATGCCCAGCAGGATCCCGACCAGGCGCCGACCAACTACCACGCGCGGCTCACCGTCGCCGACGACGGCAGCTTCGCCTTCTCGACGGTGCGGCCGGTCTCCTACCAGGTGCCCTACGACGGCCCGGCCGGCGACATGCTGCGCGCGCTCGGCCGCGACGCCTGGCGGCCGGCGCATCTGCACATGATGATCCAGGCGCCGGGCCACAAGCCGCTGATCACCATGTTCTTCCCCGACGACGACAAATACCTCGACAGCGACGCCGTGTTCGGCGTGCGCGTGCCGCTGGTGCTGCCGTTCGCGAAGGCTGTGGACCGCAAGGCGCTGCCGGCCAACCTGGCCGCGCGCGAGACGCTGCCGCTGCCGGTGTGGACAGCCAGGCTCGATCTCGCGCTGCCGCCCGTCTGACCTCGGCTTGATGAACCTCGTCCGCGTTCGCGACGTCTCGAAGATCTTCGCCAATGGCGTCCAGGCCCTTGAGGGCGCCTCGCTCGACATCGAGGCCGGCGAGTTCCTGAGCGTGCTGGGGCCCTCGGGCTGCGGGAAGTCGACCCTGTTGCGGCTGGTCGCAGGACTCGAGACGCCGAGCGCCGGTGCGATCGAGTGGCCGTCCGGCCGATCTTCGGGCCGGCCCGATCTCGGCTTCGTCTTCCAGGAGCCGACCCTGATGCCGTGGGCCACGGCGCTGGGCAACGTCGTGCTGCCGCTGAAGCTCCGCGGCGTGACGCGCTCCGAACGCGAGGCGCGGGCCGTCGAGGCGCTCGGCCATGTCGGGCTCGCCGGCTTCGAGAAAAGCTATCCGCGCGAGCTCTCGGGCGGCATGAAGATGCGCGTCTCGATCGCGCGTGCGCTCGTCACCGCGCCGAAGCTGCTGCTGATGGACGAGCCGTTCGCGGCGCTCGACGAGATCACGCGCCGGCGGCTCAACACCGACCTGCTGGAGCTGTGGCAGCGCACGCGCTTCACCGCGGTGTTCGTGACTCACTCGGTCTTCGAATCGGTCTTCCTCTCCCAGCGCATCGCCGTGATGAGCGCGCGGCCGGCTAGGGTGCTCTCCGAGCTCGCAGTTCCGGCCGCCTATCCGCGGACCGAGGCGTTCGGCACGTCCGCCGAATACGCCGCGCTCTGCCGCACGACGTCGGCGCGGCTCGCCGAAGCGATGGAGAAGACCTCATGCTGAGGGTGAGGTCATTTGCGCTGCGTGCAGTCCGATGAGCGCTCGCTTCGTCGCGCCTCTTGTCACAGGCCTCCTGATGCTCGCCCTGTGGGAGGCGGTCGTCCGCGTCGCCGCCATCCCGCCCTACATCCTGCCCGGCCCGATCCTGGTGGCGAAAACGCTGGTGACCGACTGGCCGACGCTCGCGCCGGCGCTTCTGGTCACGCTCGACGTCACTTTGCAGGCGCTGCTGGCCGCCGTGGTCGTCGGCGTGGCGCTCGCCGTGCTGTTCTCGCTGTCGCGCTGGATCGAGCTGTCGCTCTTTCCCTACGCCATCATCCTGCAGGTGACGCCGATCGTGGCCATCGCGCCGCTGATCATCGCCTGGGTCGACGACGTGCGCGTCTCGCTGCTGATCTGCGCCTGGCTGGTGGCGTTCTTCCCGATCCTGTCCAACACCGTGCTGGGCCTGCGTTCGGTCGACCGCAACCTGCTCGACCTGTTCCAGCTCTACGGCGCCGGCCGCTGGCGGACCCTCGTCGACCTGCGCCTGCCCGCCGCGCTGCCATATTTCCTGGGCGGCCTGCGCATCTCGGGCGGCCTGGCGCTGATCGGCGCCGTCGTCGCGGAGTTCGTCGCGGGCTCGGGCGGCCGCGAGTCAGGCTTGGCCTGGCGCATCCTCGAATCGGGCTATCAGCTCAAGATCCCGCGCATGTTCGCCGCCCTAGTGCTGATCTCGGCGGCCGGCATCGCGATCTATCTCGTGCTGTCATGGCTGTCGCATCTGCTGCTGCGCCGCTGGCACGAGAGCGCGCTGGGCGGGGAGGGGTGAGGGCGGTCGCGATTACTCTTGGGAGCGCGCAACTCCAGTTGCGTCATGATGCGCGAGTGGAGTTGCCGCACCCAGGAGCAAAGAAGGGCCACGAACGGCAAACAGAGTGCGGGTTCTGCACCCCGGGGAATTGCCGAAGGAGCTACGGTCATGAGCAAGGAATCCTATCTGCTCAAGTTGCCCGCTTCGGAGAAGGCCGGTGCTGCCCGTCTCGCCAAGGAGGACGGCGTGGTCGAGACGGCGGCGGACTTCCTCAAGCGCCGCTCGGGCGGCGCGCGGCGCCAGGACATGCTGCCGTTTCTCAAGCGGGCCAGGCGCGAGGTGCCGCCGGCGGGAGACGAAATTTAGCCTCCGGTTCGGGTGGATCTAGCCGCCTATTGCAGCTTGAGGCCGATCTGCTTCACGAGCGCGCCGTACATCGCGATCGAATCGCGCAGCACCTTCTCGGCCTCGGCCGGCGTGCCGGGCGTCACCGCATTGCCCTGGCCGATCAGCGTCTGCCGCACCATCGGGTCGGAAAGTGCGGCACGGAAACCCGCGTTCAGGCGATCCACGATCTTGGGGGACAGACCCTTCGGTCCGATGGCGGCGAACCAGCCTTCGATGTTGTAGCCCTCGACGCCCTGCTCAGGCTCACCCGGCTGTTCGCCCGGCCGCATGGTTTGCAGGCACTGCCAGCACCTGCTCCCGGAAACGTGATCGGAAAGGACTTGCAGGTTCAGCAGGAATATGCCTATAGTATCCTATAGGCTGACGCGGACTACGTCGGCTTTCTTCCCACACTTCGGCACGACCGCCCGGGCACGCCCCGGGTTGGCGCGCCCCGGGATTTCCTGGGCGCCTGGTGCAGCCGCCACAGTTTCTGAATTGTGGACAGTCCCAACAACGAGCCCGTCTCAACCGAGCGCCAAATAATGACGCCGGAACAGACACTTAACGACGCCTGAGAACAGAGCGC
>Ga0172367_10002198_pt1 | contig 27019 bp, 23 predicted proteins | sample Lak10m_FD_114542 | JGI IMG/M metagenome (GOLD analysis project Ga0172367, IMG submission 114542) | Freshwater microbial communities from Kabuno Bay, South-Kivu, Congo - kab_022012_10m | ecosystem: Environmental > Aquatic > Freshwater > Lake | place: Democratic Republic of the Congo: South-Kivu...
CTTCAGAACTACCTCAACGAGTTCTGCTACAAACTCAACAGAAGATACTTCGGTGAAAGGCTCTTTGATAGACTTACCCTTGCCATTGCAAAATGCTACTGGTAATTTGCGGGGGAATCAGATTTTCTTTTACCAAAGCATTTCCTCTTTTATCGATTCCAAGGTAAATATCCTCTCAATTGTTAAAAACAACATATGTGAGGTTACCTGTCTGTTTCGAGGACCAGGACTTGAAAAATGTTGGTCATAAACGAACTGTGCCAAAGATGACCTATACTCAATGAAGCTCTTCTGACTGTGCTGATAACTGTTCCGACTGCGAATTACTCCTTCCAAAATGGCGTTAGAAGCGTTTTCCTTCTTTTCCAGATACGCTTTTTCCTTCTTTATCTCCCTTTCGAAATAGTCTGTAATCGCAACATCCAAGTTCGTTAGAATGCTGTCGGCAATCTCGTATTCTAAACCTAAACAATCGTTGAACACAGGCGTGTCAATGTACAGGTATAGCGTGTCACAATCTAACTCCCAAGGTCTTTTTTCAAGAGTTCCTTGAGCGTTAGCACTAAAGCTTATCAGTATGCAAACGATTGAAAGTACCCGGCTCATATCATTTGTTGCCAACTACTTGCTATAGCTAGTACTATCCTTAGCGCCTTCTGTAGTTGGTGCTGCTAATTTATTGTTTTTCAGTTGTCTATCATCAAAAAAACGGTCTTACGGGCTGGTTATCTTTTGCAGATCGCGCGTGCTTACATGCGCATTCAGTCCGTTGGATTTATTCATTATCTCTTACACTAAACCATCGTAGTCCCATCAAATCCTACGGGCTAAATAGCGGTGGTTTCCAAGCTCTTATGCCCCAACAGTTCCTGTATGTATCGTGTGTCGGTTCCCTTGTTCCGTTACGCATTCTTCACCATCACCACCTCCAGGGTCATCAACCTGTCGGTCACGGCCACATGCTGCACCGTTTGGTCGGCATAGCCCTTCAGCCAAAGCGCAAGAGTGTAGTTTCCGGGCGGTAGCTGCTGCCGCGTCAGATCCACCCGCCCGTTTCTTGATGCACTCTTCCAAAGTGCCAGTTCCACCACCTGCACCCGCACCTTGGGCAGGCGGATACCCGTGGCCATGTCGGTAAAATGCAGCCGAAGGGCCAAATGCCTTATGCCCGTTAGGTCCAGCCCGAATGCAGCCTTGGCCGCATGGTAAAAAACGGGCTCGGTAAGCATATACGGCACCAGCAGGTCAAGCAGATCGGCCTTTATTATCTGCAACTCCTTCACCCGCAAGGCTATCAGCGCACGTAAGGCCATCGCGTCAGACCGCTTCGCCTTGGGTCTTCCGCGCTGATCCTTGAAAGCCGCAATGGCCGTCTGCAGTTGGCTTGTCCAATCGGCCTCGGTGTAGTTTCCGGCCACCAGCGCGGCCTGGTGCGTGGCCGCGCGGTCGTGCACCAATTGCCAAAGGTCTATCACCTCCTGGTCTTTTCTATGGAAAAGCTCGGTCCACGATAGGTCTATCTCTCCTTCCAGTTCGCCAAGGCCCGTGTCGCGGGCAAATACCTTCATGGGCTTTGCCAGTCTCAGGGCAAATTGGGCCGCCTGTTTGCGCGCTGCAGCCTTCATGGCCCTAATGCCCTTGCAGGTCGTTATGCCGTCTTCCAGCTGCACTATCTGCGCTAACTTCTGGTCAAGGGCCGTCATCTTGGTCACAATGGCCGTCTGGGTGTCCCAAAGCGGAGCATTGTCAGTCATTACCTGCTGCCCGGCCGAGGCAGCACCCAACACACGGTTCGTACGCGCATTCATGGCGTTTGGTCTAAAGGGTATTCCGTTAAAAGAACGAACACCCAATGCACAATATTGCAGCACCCATATCAAAAAAAATGCGGCCATGGCAGGCCGAAGCGTTTGGCATGCACATGCTAAGCCCGTTCCATGCCCTAAAACCAGTAGAGGCAACCCCAAGTACACATTCGCACCTGCGCACAACAACCATGGCGTCATGTGCATAACTGCCAAATCCATCTAAACCGAAAGCGAACGCCCATAGATTAATACTTAACGCCCATAGATTCAAATCGATCACACGTAGATTGAAACTGAACGCCTATAGATTAATACTGAACGCCCATAGATTCAAAGTGAACACCTATAGATTCAAACTGAACGCCCATAGATTCAAATCGAACACACATAGATTCAAACTGAACGCCCATAGATTCAAAGTGAACGCTTATAGATTCAAAGTGAACGCCTATAGATTCAAATCGAACACACATAGATTCAAAGTGAACGCCTATAGATTCAAAGTGAACGCCTATAGATTCAAATCGAACACACGTAGATCCAAAGTGAACACATGTAGATTGAAAGTGAACATACGTAGATAGAAAGTGAACTCAGATAAGTTCCAGCGCAATCAGAACCGCATCTATACGTTCATAAAATAGGATGGCAAGATTATTCAACTGCGACCCACGTTTCCATTCATATGATACACCAGCTCATTATTGTCAAGCATCAATTGAATAGCTTTAAGTACTTCTTTATCAGGATGTTCCAATTTCAACAATAATTCATTGATGTTGGTATCAGAACCAATGTTAGCCTTCACCATTTCAATCGTATGGTCGTTCAAAGAAAGCTTGGAAAGTCCCCGGCACACATCGCATTTGCCGCAATGTCTGCTATCGGTCTCACCGAAATACTTCAGCAGCATTTGGCTTCGGCAAACCTTGTCGCTTTCCACAAAATGAATGGCCGCAAGAATCCGTTCTTTGATCAACTGAATGCGCAACTCATACACTTCCTTCGAAAGGTAGATGTCCTGCTTGCGCACACGGCCACCAACAAACGTAAGTTTCGGTAAACCCGTAGATGGTCGGTATTCCAACACCTTCAGCGAATGGAGTTTTTGCAAAACCGCAGTTGCCTGTTCCAACGAATATCCCGTACGTTTGGCCACCAAAGCTTCGTTTATCGGCACAAGATCCTCAAACAATCGTCCGTAGGAGCGAAGCAAGGTCTTTATCAATTTACCCGCCTTCGGATTGCGTAGCTGAAGGTCGTAAAGGGTTTCGCTGTTCACCAGTATCTGCACGTGCGAACGTGGGTCCGAATCGGTCGATATTTGCAGATGATCGGCCTTTTCCAAGAATGAAATGGCTTTCATCACGTCATTCGGTTTCCAATTGTAGCGTTCGCTGAATGCGGCAAGGTCGAAACCGAACCATTGGTCTTCTCCGCTTCCTTCTGCCAATTGAAAGTAGCTGCCCAACGCATAGTACACTTCTTTGATGCGGTCGCGGGTGGGGAATTCGTTTAGCAAGCGTTTTTCCAATTCGGCCAGATCGCGTTTGCCGATCAGCGCCACGGCAAAACTTTCCTTGTCATCGCGCCCGGCACGCCCTGCTTCCTGAAAGTAGGCCTCCAAACTATCTGGAAATCCCACATGAATGACCAAACGCACATCCGGTTTGTCAATTCCCATTCCGAATGCATTTGTAGCCACGATTATTCGAGTGCGATCACTGAGCCAATCGGCTTGGCGCTTGCTCCGTTCATCAAACGATAGCCCAGCATGATAGAAGGTGGCCGATTGTCCTTGCGTTTCCAAGAATTGGGCAAGTTCCTTGGTTGCTCTTCGGTTTCGCAAGTAAACAATGGCGCTGCCTGGTGTTTTTGCCAACACGCGCAGCAAACGACCCTTCACATCTGTTTCATTCAGCACCATGTACGAAAGGTTATCGCGCGTAAACGACCTTCTGATGACGTTCTTCTTCTTGAACGCCAGCTTCTCTTGAATGTCGTCCACAACCTTCGGATTGGCAGTTGCAGTCAGAGCGAGAACCGGAACCTTCGGTAGCAGTTCCCTTATCTCCGCAATTTGCAAATAGGGCGGACGGAAGTCATAACCCCATTGCGAAATGCAATGTGCCTCATCCACCGCAATCAGATTCACGTTCATTTTCTGCAAGCGCACCTGTACAATTTCCGTTCGAAGCCGTTCTGGACTCAGGTAAAGGAACTTCACATTGCCATACACGCAGTTGTCAAGAATGGTGTCTATCTGTGAATAATGCAGCCCCGAATGCAGCGCTACGGCATTGATGCCTTTCTCCTTCAGGTTTTCCACCTGATCTTTCATCAACGCCACAAGTGGTGAGATGACAATGCAGATGCCTTCTTTACACAAGGCCGGAACCTGAAAACAGATTGATTTTCCACCTCCGGTCGGGAGAAGTGCTAGCACATCTCGGCCATCCAACGCTTCTTGAATGATCTCGCGCTGCTGTGCACGGAACGCGTCAAAACCCCAATATTGTTTCAGTATGGATTCTGGCGTGTGCATTTACGCCAAAGATAAGTGGCTACTTGCCCGTATCAGTCGTTGACCAAGCGTGTGCTGGCAACGAGAAAAGCACTTTGGTCTTTTTCCACGTGCCTCGGAAAACATCAGAATTGCGGTAGTGCTCCAATGCTTCTTCGCTGGCCCATTTGCTGATGGTGAAGAAGACATACGGCCGGTAAAGGTCCTGCATCAGGTCAACGCCATGGCAGCCCTCAAAGGCACGGATGCGCGGAATGTTGGTCTGTATGATTCTCAGGAACTCATCCACCTGATGCTCCTGGATTGTCATCTGTACGATACGTGTGATCATTTGAACTCAATAATGATGGCATCCTCCACCTTCATGCCCAGCAATTGGGCGGCATCGGAGCGGTTAATGGCAATCTCAAGATAGCCCGATGAACCAAATAACGCCATTTTTTCGCCCAGCGGAACGTCTGAGTACGACAAATACAACCGATTGATAACGTGCTGTTCGCGTCTGAATCTGATCTCGAACGGACGGCCTTGGCCAACCGTGTCGAAAATATGGCGGTCGATGTTGGTGATGATGTTGCCATAAACATCGATGTGGACCGCCATACCACGAATGCGGTTGCGGTCCAAAATGGGTTTGAAGGCCGAAAGTTCGTTCTGAATAGCCGTAGGTCGACCTAGGAAATCGATGATGCCGCCTTTGGCCAAATGCACAGCAGCTACTGCAAATATGTCGCGGCTCGGAAATAGGAGTGAGGTGGCCGTTTCGGTTACACGGCTCAGGTCGTAAACACGTTCTGGAAGTGGATCGAAAATGAGCGGGAACATGCCGTTGTCGGCTCCCACAAAGTACTGGCCTTTATGCTCCACCGCCACGTGATTCACACGGTCGTTGCGGTTCGGGCTCACACCGATCAGGTGCACGGTTCCCTTCGGAAAATCGAGGTAGGAGTTCTTCACGATCATGGCAGCACCCGGCACGAAGAATGGCTTGACCTGATGCGAAAGATCGACCAGCGAGACCTCGGGAAACAACTTCAGAATTGTGCCTTTCAACACCCCGACATAGTGGTCGCGAAGTCCCATGTCGGTGGTTAGCGTAATGATTGGCATGTGTTCGTTAAATGGGCGTTTTCAACGTATCGGCTACGTGGAATTTGCTTTTATTTGTGAGCGACCCAAAGCTAAAGAAATATGGCTTGTTGGGTCGGCAGAATCCCTTTAATTCGAGGCTGGTTGACCGAAAAGACGATAAGCATTGATCCGATGCCCCCGTTGGAACTTTACGGGGTGAATGAGCAGAAGCTCAAGACCATTATGAAGAGTTTTCCGAAGCTGAAGATCGTGGCCCGTGGCAACGACCTTAAAGTTATGGGCGACACCGAATCGGTCATGGATTTCGATCATCGTTTCAAGCAACTGGTTTCGCATTACGAAAAGTTCGGAACGCTGCCGGATGGCGATATTGCCCGCATTCTTGCCGACAATGATGGGCGTAGCATGTCAGAAGAGGATGATTCTGTGCTTGTTTACGGGCCGAATGGAAATCTGGTAAAAGCCAAAACGCCCAATCAGAAGAAGATCGTCAAGGCCGTTGATACCAACGATATGGTTTTCGTCATCGGTCCTGCCGGATCGGGGAAAACATACACGGCTGTGGCGCTTGCCGTTCGGGCACTGAAGCGCAAAGAGGTGAAACGTATCATACTTACGCGTCCTGCTGTGGAAGCCGGTGAAAGCATCGGTTTTCTGCCTGGTGATATGAAAGAAAAGCTCGATCCGTATCTGCAACCGCTTTACGATGCGCTTATGGATATGATTCCACCTGTGAAACTGCGTCAGTTCATGGAGAATGGGGTTATTCAGATAGCACCGTTGGGTTTCATGCGGGGTCGCACGCTCGATCACGCTTTTGTGATACTTGACGAAGCACAGAATGCCACCGAACCGCAAACGCGCATGTTCCTGACACGGATGGGCAATTCTGCCAAGTTCATCATCACAGGCGATGTTACGCAGGTTGACCTTCCCCGCAATGTGGGCAGTGGATTGCGCAATGCTTGGAAACTGCTGAATGGCACTAAGGGTATTTCGTTCGTAGAATTGAAGGGTTCCGACATTGTAAGACATCCGTTGGTCAAAAGAATTGTAGACATTTATAAGAAAGCAGACTCAGATGAGTGAAGCATTGAAATTGCCAAGCACACTAACGCGCACCGATTTCCAGTTCACCGGCCAGACCAAGGTTTACAAAGGCAAGGTGCGTGACGTGTATACAATAGGCACCAATCTGTTGGTAATGGTGGCCAGTGATCGCATTTCGGCTTTCGATCACATTCTGCCGAAAGGAATCCCGTTCAAAGGGCAGGTGTTGACGCAGATCGCAAAGCACTTTTTACAATCAACCTCCGATATTGTTCCGAACTGGTTGGTGGCAACACCCGATCCGGTGGTGTCTGTTGGTCATGCCTGTGTACCGTATCGTGTGGAAATGGTGATCCGTGGTTATATGGCAGGTCACGCTTGGCGCGAATACAAGGCTGGAAAACGCGTTATATGCGGAGTGCCGATGCCTGATGGAATGAAGGAGAACGACCCGTTTCCAACACCGATAATAACCCCAGCCACCAAAGCAGAGGAAGGCCACGATGAAGACATTTCTCGGGAAGATATCCTTGTCAAAGGAATTGTACCGAAGGAAGAGTATGAACAGATGGAAGCATATACCAGAAGTCTCTTCAAACGTGGCTCGGAAATGGCTCTGAAACAAGGACTTATACTCGTTGACACGAAGTATGAGTTCGGCAACAGAAATGGCATTGTAACGCTGATCGATGAGATCCATACACCCGATAGTTCACGGTATTTCTATGCCGATGGGTATGAAGAGCGTCAGGCCACGGGCGAACCGCAGAAGCAGCTTTCGAAGGAGTTTGTGCGCGAGTGGCTTATGGAAAACGGTTTCCGCGGATTGGAAGGTCAGCAGATGCCATTCATGCCCGATGCTTTCGTGCAGAATGTCTCGCAACGTTACATTGAGCTCTACGAGTACATCACAGGTCAGAAATTCGAACCCGTATCTTCAGATAACATTGAGGAACGCATACGAACCAATGTAGAAAGCTTCCTGAAACAGAACTGATGCTGAAGCGAACCGCAGATAAACAACCACTCAAAAAGGCCATAGACGAATGGCTTTCAGGCCATCCAATGGCCAAAAAAGCCAAGGAAACACGTATTGTGCATCTGTGGGGGCAACTGCTGGGGCCTTCAGTAAAGAATCGAACTACATCCATTTACCTCAGTAAGGGCAAATTGCACGTAAAAGTGGAGAGTGCAGCCCTTCGCAATGAACTCCTTTTTGCCAAGGAGAAGATCATGGAGAACCTGAATGCCGAATTGGGCGAAAACATCATTGAAGACATCGTATTGAAATGAAAAGACTGCTTTTGATATGTGCACTTATGCCGCTTTTTGCTTTGGCGCAGGAAGACTACAAGGAACTGTGGCCCAATGGAAATGTGAAGGAGGAAGGCAAAAAGACCGACACGCTGCGGCAAGGCGCTTGGAAAACCTACTATGAGGATGGTGCCGTTTTTTGTGAGGGAAAATACAAAGACAACGTTAAGATAGGCCGTTGGAAGTGCTACTACCGTTCAGGTCAGTTGCTAAGCGACCAAGAATTGGAGAACGGTAAAAACGTGAGTTACTATGCAGATGGCAAGACCGAATTCCAAGGGCAGCTGAAGGACGGCAAGAAGAGCGGTGTTTGGGAACATTTCTATGCCGATTCCAAGCCAATGAAGAAGGTGAACTACAAGGCAGGCCTACAGCACGGTACTGAACAACAGTGGCACGAGAACGGACAACTGGGCATGCAGGGCGACTACAAGGAAGGGCGCAAAGAAGGACCGTTCGTATGGTATTATGACAATGGCAAGAAGGAAATGGAAGGCGCCTTCGAAGCCGATAAACGTCAAGGAGAATGGAAGTTCTATTACGAAAATGGAACGCTGGGCAGCAAAGGCCTGTTCAGAGATGACAAACTGGAAGGTGAGTGGCTTTACTTCTATGAGAACGAAGGTACCAAATGGAAAGTAGGTCAATTTGCCAGCGGATTGAAAACAGGCGAATGGAACCGTTTCTACGAAACAGGTCAACCGCTTAGCAAAGGTCAGTTCGAAAAAGACGATGAAACAGGTGTTTGGACTTCATGGTACGCCAACGGAAAGGTGAAGGAACAAGGCGAATTCGTGAAAGGCGAAATGCACGGCAAATGGCTCGGTTATTTTGAAGATGGTGAGCCAAAGTTCGAGGTGGAATACAAGAACGGCAAGCGTCACGGCCATGCATTGCTCTGGTATCCGAACGGAAACAAACAGTACGACAAGTATTACGAAGAAGGTTTGGAGAACGGTCAAAGCACCGAGTGGCATGAAACGGGCGAACTACGTGCCGAGGGCAATTATGTGAAAGGCGATAAGGATGGGCTCTGGAAACTCTTCTATTCTAACGGCTTCAAGTTTCAGGAAATGACCTACATCAAAGGAAAATTGGATGGAATTTCGCAAGCTTGGTACGAGCATGGCGCCAAGTGGTTCGCCATAAGCTACAAGGATGGCCGCCTTAACGGCACCAATACCTATTGGGACCCTGATGGGAATATTACTTACCGCGCCAAATACACCAACGGCAAACTCGACAAGGTGATACAGAAGTCGGGCGAGTTGGATAAGTTTTGATACATGGCACAGGAGTTATCTAAAAGTTCAGTGCATGTAGTGTAATTGTGTCCAAATAGAACATCCTTCGTTATTCGCTTCAGCGCAGGCGTTAGAAAGACTTAATTCCGTCAATAATTCTATGGTCATCGAATCGGGTCTTCGAAGATGCATAAAATATTGAGCCATGTTCGGTACGGTCATCATTGTGCATCAAACTGTGAAAGCATGGCACGTTACGCACAACTGAGGTTTTACTTCCTTCACCGAAGGTCATAAACGAATCTGTTAAACGACCCCAATCAGCTTCCATATTGGGGTTCTTGTTTAAAGCATGTATTCGAAGTCCGGTATTGGCCAATGTGACGTTGCACGGTAGAGGTGAAGTAGCCACCCGAGTCCATTTCACTTTTGATGCATACGTATTTCTATCCTCAGTACATGGTATGGGCGAATGTTTGTCAAAGCCGTTTTCAAAAGCGTGATTTACGGAACTTCGTACTAGGAGAATTTCTCAATAAAATACATCTTCACCTTACCCTTGCCTTTAGCTTCTACCTCACCTCGGTATTCACAGGAAAATCGTTCTTTAACCAACTCACAGGTTGTCTGGGAAATGTTGATCTTGCCCACTTCGCCCGATGATTCCATGCGGCTTGCCGTGTTCACAGTATCACCCCATATGTCGTACTGAAACTTTTTAATACCCACAATGCCTGCCACAACCGGACCTGTATGTACTCCAATACGCACTTCAAAGTAGGGAAGGCCCTGTGCTATTCTTTCCATTTTTCCTTTCTCAATGAACGTGCACATTTCGAGGGCTGCGTTTACTACATCAAAGGCATGCGTGGCATTGGCCAATGGCAATCCGCCAGCAGCCATGTATGCATCGCCAATTGTTTTAATCTTTTCAATTCCGTGGCGCTCGCAAATACGATCGAATTCGCTGAAGCATTCGTTTATCTCGGCTACCAGTTGCTGTGGCGACAGCTGTTCGGCCAAGGCTGTAAATCCTTTGAAATCGGTGAATAGGACCGTCACTTGATCCATCAACTTGGCGTCTGCGGTCCCTTTCTGTTTTAACTCCTGAGCTGTTTCGTATGGTAAAATATTGAGTAGCAGGTCCTCACTGCGCTGTTTCTCTCTGTTTATGCGGTTGCGCTGAATCAGAAATATGAGTGCTGAAAGTAGTACTATGATAAATCCGCCCACAAACCCGTTCCTTATCAGTTTCTGCCTCCGTATCTCCTGTTGTTGTAGTTCGTTGTCTTTGTTCAGAAGCACTATCTGTTGTTCCTTCCGTTCGGTGTCGAACCGCGTTTCCATTTCCGTCAGTTGGGTAGTGGTCTTCTCGTTCAGTAGGCTGTCTTTGTACAGGCTGAAAAGCTTGTAATGCTCATAAGCCGCATCCATACGGTTCAACGCGCTGTCAACCCGTGCCAGTTTCTCATACCCATCGCGTATGTACTCCTTGTGGCCGGTGGCCAACGACAATTGCAATCCTTCGCGTATCAGGCTCTCGGCTTTTGCAAATTGGCCTTGTTCCAACTTAACGGCACCCAAATTGATGCGATTCCCTGCCTTCTCCATTGGGTTAGGACGGTCTTTGATGATGGCGTATTCCTGCTCAAAGAAATCTTCTGCTGCCAGGTATTCTTTCTTAAAGTACATGAGGTTACCCAGCACGTCCAAAATGGCAGCTTCCTGTTTAAGGTTATTTGTTTGCCGGCATAGTGCCAGTGCAGAGTCGAGTTTCGGACGGGCATCGTCATAACGTTTCAGTTGCAATAAGCAGATGCTCTGATTTCTAATCCCAGATATGACTCCAGGACCATCGTTGAGGCTTCTGTCAATTGCCGTGGCTTCGGCAAAATAGGAAAGGGCCTGCTCCGTCCTGTTCTGTTTGGCATGCACAATTGCTATGTTGTTCAGGCAAGAACTCATGCCTTTGCGGTCGTTGGCTTTCTGAAAGTGACCGTGTGCCTCCAGAAACAGGTTAAGGGCTGTGGGCAATTGCCCGGCCCGCAATTGACAATTGGCCATCAGTGTCAGGAAATTGCCCCAAAGACGCTGGTCGTTGGCACGTTCCACTACCTTTTCCAGCTCTGCCCGTTGAGCCAACACCTGAAGGAAATTACCTTGCTTCAATTGACTGGTGTACAGGTTTATATGTGCTTCTGCCTCAAGTTTTGATGAAGAAAGTTTCAAGGCAATTTCCAATGCTGCGGTGGCTACGCTATCGGCTTTGGCGTAGACGCCTCTGCCACGGTAAAGCCCTGCGAGTCTGTTAAGTGTCTGAGCTTTTATACTATCGTGAACTGGTGTGGAAATGATTGTCGTCAGACTATCAATGGGGTCGGTGGCCCAACTTGAAAAGACAGCACCGATCAGTAAAAGCGTTAACAGAAAACGGAACATCAACTGGAATTGTCTGTGCCAAACTCCGCACAAAACAAGCGTGGTCCGATTAACTTAGGTTAATTTCCTCCGAGCCATTCGGTTGCGCATGCGCGAAAGAGAAATGGGAGTAATGCCCAAATACGATGCAAGGTACTTCTGAGGAATGCGCTGCTCAAGGTCTGGCTGTTCTGTCAAAAACTGCAGGTAACGCTGCTCGGGTGAAAGCAACACAAAACGGTCTATGCGTCTTATGGCATCTAGCAGCATCTGTTCTACCGCTTTGGTGTAAACCATTTGCAAGGATTGGTTCTGGTCCATCAGTTTACGCAATTGGCGCATGTCAAAAAGAAGTACTGTGCTGTCCTCCAAAGCCTGGGTCTGTTCCACAGCAGGTCTGTTCTCAAGCACCGAAGCATAGGCGGCAACAGCCCCACCTGCCGCTATGAAAAGCACGGTTCGTTCTTTGCCGATTCCCATAGGATGATAGTTGCGCAATAGGCCACTCAGCACCAATGCACCTCGGTAATCCACAGTTCCGCTCCTAATTAAGGTTTCGCCAGCTAACAGTTGTTTTACGCTTACGAGGGGAGCCAATTGCATTAAATCTGCATTGTCCAGAAGCGGAAAACGACTCTTTATGACATCCAGTGGATCCATGATGATTCGGCTAAGGTAATTAGCCCTACGCAGCCAGTAACCGGTGTCGAAAGCCTTGACCTCTCGACAATTCTGTTATCATCGATTAAACGTAGCTTGCAGCATGTTCAGGCATCAGGGTGAAAGCCGCACACAACAGCACAATTTGCAGATAGCCGTGGTGCTTTCGTTCGTGGCAGGAATTGTGAATGTGGCGGGTTTTTTAGCAATCAGGCAGTTGACCACGAATGTTACGGGACACTTCGCACTGCTCATTTACGATGTGGCCAATTTCCAGTTCTGGCAAGGCACTGTTTATCTGCTTTACATCCTGTCATTCCTGTTGGGGGCGTTCGTTTCGGGTTTCCTCATCGAACAGTTCAAAGAAAGCCGCAGACTCAACGTATTCGCTCTACCTACCATCATCGAATCAGTGTTGTTGGTGGCAGCGGCTGTTTTTGGCATGTATGGTGGTTTACAGCATCCAAACCTGATAGCCTGTCTACTGCTGTTCGCCATGGGCTTACAGAACTCGTACGTCACCAAAATTTCGAATGCGGTGGTGCGCACTACACACCTTACAGGTCTGTTCACCGACCTCGGCATCGAGCTTTCGCAGTTGTTCTTTCCGCGGTCGTATCCCGATAGGAAAGAGTTGCTCACCACCATTAAACTGAGGGTTTACATCATCGCGTTCTTCTTTGCAGGAGGCTCCATTGGAGGATACCTCTACTCAAGAACAGGTATGCAATTGAATGTGCTTTTTGTAGCCACGGCCGTCCTATTGGCAAGCCTTTTCTACGATGATCTTCAATACCGAAAACGCGAATCGAAGTAGCAGTAGATTTATGGCAGAACGAAAATTAGTTGGGTGTAATTGGCAACTTGAAGCAACAATCAGGCCTTCTTCACCTTGATCGCAACAGGACCTTTCGGGCCGCTACCCACTTCAAACATCACCTTATCCATTTCGCGGGCGCCATCCAGCAGTTCGCTAATGTGAACGAAGAAACTGTCTTTAGTACCTGCCTCTTCAATGAAACCGAAGCCTTTGTCGTTGTTGAAGAACGTTACACGACCAGTGCGTGTAGTTTCACTTGGCTCATCAATGCGCATGGCGGCACCAAGGGTGATGTCCTCCAATTTTACCTCAACCTTCTTTCTTGTGGGATCCGGTGGGGTGTCGGTAATGCGTCCAAACTCATCCACATAGGCAATCATGTCGTCCAACGAACGCGGACCTTCCTCTTTTCGAGCCTGCTTCTTTTCCAGTTTGTCCTGACGTTTCTTTTCTTTCTTCTTGTCGCGCTCCTGCTTACCGAATGATTGTTGCGATTTAGCCAATTGGTTTGTTTTATGGGTCTGTTTGGTTTGTAACTGCCGCAAAGATAGAGAATTAGCGCATGCATCGTGGGTTACATTATTGTGAACCGAAGCAAGGTTCATCGAATTTGAACTACCTTTGCGCCCTGATACGGAGATGGCGGTATGTGAATTGTCATTTCATTGAACGATTTACATGTCATTTAAAGACCTCGGGCTTATTGAAGCCCTTTTGAAGGCTGTGGCCGAACAGGGCTACAGCCAACCTTCACCTATTCAACAAAAATGTATTCCACCAGTGCTTGAAGGCAACGATGTGTTGGCTTCGGCCCAAACCGGAACCGGAAAAACGGCTGGATTCACGCTACCCATACTGCAACGCTTGCAACAGGGCGGCCACCTCAGCGGACGTCCAGTAAGGGCGCTCATTCTTACCCCGACCCGCGAACTGGCGGCACAGATACACGCCAATGTGGTGGCCTATTCCAAGTATTTGGACATCCGCAGTACGGTCATTTTCGGTGGGGTCAACCAGAATCCTCAGGTGAATGCACTGCGCAATGGAATTGATGTGCTCATTGCAACTCCCGGTCGTCTGCTCGATCTGCACCAACAGGGATTCGTAAAACTGAATCGCGTTGAGGTATTGGTGCTTGACGAGGCCGACCGCATGCTTGACATGGGCTTCGTTCACGACATCAAACGCATCATGGCTCTGATTCCGCCCAAGCGGCAGAATCTGCTTTTCTCTGCCACATTCAGCAAAGAGATATTGCATTTGGCCGACACCTTGCTCAACTCGCCAATACGCGTTGAAGCCGCACCGAAGAATACGGCTGCCGAAATGGTAGAGCAACGCATGTACAGAATTGACAAGGCTCATAAGGCAGCATTCCTAAGCAAACTGATCATTGATGGCGACTGGAGGCAGGTGCTCATCTTTACAAGGACCAAACATGGCGCCAATGCGCTGTGTAAGAAACTTGAGAAGCACGGCATCACGGCAGCTGCCATTCACGGCAATAAAACACAGAACAACCGTACAAAGGCTTTGGCCGGATTCAAAGATGGAAGCATAAGACTTTTGGTGGCCACCGATATTGCAGCCCGCGGCCTGGATATTCCGTTGTTGCCTCATGTGGTCAACTATGAGTTGCCCAACGTTTCGGCCGATTACGTGCACCGCATAGGCCGCACCGGTAGGGCTGGTGCCAGTGGCGAGGCCGTATCGTTGGTGGGTGAGGAAGAATTGGAATATGTAAAAGGCATTGAGAAACTGTTGAACCGAAGATTTGAATTGGAAGTTGTTTCCGAATTCAAACCTACCGTTATGCCAAAACAGGATGCGGTGTCCACTGCATCCAAACCTCAGCAAAAACAGACACAGCAACAATCGCAGAACGGGCAAAAGGCCAAACCGAAGAAACGTTGGTTCAATCGCAAAAGAGGTTCTGGAGGTCAGCATGCCGGTGGAGCGAACAGAAGTGGAAACGCGGCTGGCAATTAGCATTGTCGCAGGCCGTTAACACTTTTTAACGGAACCCGACTGAGCATTTGGAAACTGTTAACGTTTACAGAAAAACTGGGATTTTATTTTTGCGCCAACCAAATGAATAGAACATGATGACAGACATTCGACAGATCAATGAAATGATCGAGAAGGAAAGTGCATTTGTCGACTTGATCACCATGGAAATGGACAAGGTGATCGTAGGGCAGAGGCACATGGTGGAAAGCCTCTTGATAGGGCTTCTTAGCAAAGGACACATTCTATTGGAAGGGGTGCCCGGACTGGCAAAGACGCTTGCCATCAATACACTGGCATCTACCATCAACGCAGGGTTCAGTCGTATTCAGTTTACACCCGACCTATTGCCCGCAGACGTTGTCGGAACCATGATATACAACCAGAAGACAGGTGGCTTCGATGTACGTAAAGGGCCGATCTTCTCCAACTTCATTCTTGCAGATGAGATAAACCGTGCCCCGGCCAAGGTTCAGAGTGCCTTGCTTGAGGCCATGCAGGAGAAGCAGGTGACCATTGGCGATCAGACCTTCAAGTTGGAAGAACCATTCCTTGTCATGGCCACGCAGAATCCGGTGGAGCAGGAGGGAACCTACCCACTGCCCGAAGCACAGGTGGACCGTTTCATGCTGAAGGTGGTCATCACCTATCCGAAACGTGAGGAGGAAGCATTGATCATTCGTCAGAATGTGGCGGGAACCTTTCCAACGGCCAATGCCATTCTGAAACCGGAAGACATTCTGCGTGCCCGCGAAGTGGTGCGTCAGGTGTATATGGACGAGAAGATCGAGAAATACATCGTTGATATTGTGTTTGCAAGCCGCACGCCACAGGAATATGGTCTAGCCAAACTCAAAGACCTGATCAGCTTCGGTGGTTCGCCACGTGCCAGCATCAGCTTGGCTAAGGCTGCCAAGGCATATGCGTTCATCAAGCGTAGAGGCTACGTCATTCCAGAAGATGTTCGGGCCGTTTGCAATGATGTGCTGCGTCACCGTATTGGTCTGACCTACGAGGCAGAGGCTGAGAACATCACATCTGAAGAGATCATTGCCGATATTCTCAATACTGTAGAAGTCCCATAGTTTCATTAACCGCGGAGACGCGAAGATTTCGCTGAGTTCACAGAGAAATAAATGAAAGCTCTGTGCTCATTGCGAAGAACTTGGCGCCTTTGCGGTTAGACCAAAATCGATGGAAACGTCAGAGCTGCTAAAACGCGTACGGAAAATTGAGATCAAGACCCGTGGTCTGAGCAATCAGATATTCTCGGGGCAGTATCACAGTGCGTTCAAGGGCCGTGGTATGGCGTTCTCTGAAGTGCGTGAATACACCATGGGCGATGATGTGCGGGCCATTGATTGGAACGTGACCGCCCGCACGGGACATCCTTATGTAAAGGTGTTTGAAGAAGAACGTGAACTTACCGTAATGCTGTTGGTTGACGTAAGCGGTTCGGGCGATTTCGGTTCTAAAGTGATGCTGAAGCGCCAATTGATGACCGAGATATGTGCCGTGCTTTCGTTCTCGGCCATACAGAACAACGATAAGGTGGGCATCATCTTCTTCAGCGATCGCATTGAGAAGTTCATTCCGCCCAAGAAGGGGAAGAGCCACATTCTGCGCATCATCCGCGAGCTTATTGATTTTCAACCAGAAGGAAAGGGCACCGACATTGCCGGTGCACTGCGCTACTTGACCAATGTGGTGAAGAAACGGAGCATCACATTCCTGCTGAGTGATTTCATGGACAGGAACTATTCGGATGCGCTGAAGTTGGCAAACCGCAAGCACGATCTGGTGGCCATTCGTGTATTTGACCAACTGGAACAGGAGTTTCCGAATGTGGGGCTGCTGCCTGTAACAGATGCCGAAACTGGAAAGCTTGTTTGGGTGGACACTTCAAGCCATGAAACACGCACGAAACTCAAGGTCGCATCGCTGAAGTTTGAGGCGGAGCTGAAGGAAACGCTGATACGTGCCGGGGTGGATGCTGCCGAAGTACGTACCGACCATTCGTACATCAAACCATTGATGAACCTATTCAAACGCAGAGAATCGAGATGAGTAGCAAGTGGCATGTGTTCAGCGTCATTGTGAGCGTAGCTTGCGCAACACGGCAATCTGCTGCGATCGAAACGATTGCATCGTTCCTCGCAATGACGATGCTCGTAACCGGCTCATTTGCGCAGAATGCACAGGTGAAGGCCGTGCTCGACAGCCAACAGATACTGATTGGCGACCAGGTGAACCTCGACCTTTCCGTTGAACTGACCGATGGCGTTACCGTGGCGTGGCCTGTGTTTGCCGATACCATAACGGGGCAGTTGGAGATCGTGAACCGCTCCATACCCGATACGGTGAAGAAGGAAACAGGCGAAACCGTCCTCCACCAGCGATTGGTGCTTACCAGTTTCGATACGGGTTTCATTGTGGTTCCGGCCATCCGCTTCTATTTCAATGGCGACAGTTCGCAGGTGATGAGCACCGACCCGCTGGTGATCTTCGTGTCTGACATTCCGGTAGAGATGGAGGCCGACATCAAGGACATAAAAGAACCTTACGATGTGCCTTTCAATTGGAAGAAATGGCTAATGAGGGCGCTGATCATCCTTGTTGTGCTCGGACTGCTTATTGGTGGTTACCTGTGGTGGAAAAAGCGCCAGAAACAGCCCGAAGAAATGGTTGCCAGACCGAAACCGAAACGTCCGGCCCACGAAATTGCGTTGGAGAAACTGGAGGCGTTACGCCAGAAGAAACTGTGGCAGAACGAGCAGGTGAAGGAATACTACATTGAACTTACAGACATCATTCGCGAATACATTGAGTTCCGATTTGATGTGTTGGCGCTGGAAATGACCACCGATGAGATCATTGCATCGCTCGATCTGAAGGCCATAGACAAGCAAACGCTGCAGGAACTGCGCAAGATGCTACAGATGGCAGACCTTGCCAAGTTTGCCAAGTACAGACCCATGGCCAACGAGAACGAGCTGAGCTTTGATACTGCCAAGCAGTTCGTGGCCAGAACTCTGGTAATGCCGTTGGACGACAATGCAGAACAGAAGGCATGATGGCTGACGTGACATATAAGAACCCTGAGCTGCTTTGGCTGCTGCTTGTTCTGCTGCCGTTGGTGGTGCATTATGTCTTTCTGCACCTCAAGAACCGAAGTACGTTCCGCTATTCGAACGTGGCCACCATTGCCGATGCGGCAGACACCTTCAAATCGAAGCTGATGCATGTGCCTTTTGTGCTGCGCATGTTGGCGTTGGCACTGCTCATTGTGGCGTTGGCACGCCCGCAGAGTACCAGCAGTTGGCAAGATGTAACGGCAGAAGGCATCGACATCGTCATGGCATTGGACATTTCGGGTTCCATGCTGGCAGAAGACTTCAAACCCAACCGACTGGAAGCGGCCAAGAAGGTGGCAAAGACCTTCATCAGCAACCGGCCTAACGACCGCTTGGGGCTTGTGGTGTTTGCAGGCGAAAGCTTTACCCAATGTCCGCTTACCACCGATCATTCGGTCATTCTCAATCTGTTCAACGATGTGAAGAGCGGCATGCTTGAAGATGGAACCGCCATTGGAATGGGTCTTGCTACATCGGTTAAACGATTGAAAGACAGCGAGGCCATCAGCAAGGTGGTGATATTGCTTACCGATGGCGACAACAACTCCGGTTCCATTGCCGCGGCAACCGCAGCCGAAATTGCCGAGGAATTCGGGGTGAGGGTCTATACCATTGGCGTTGGAACACGCGGAACCGCACCCATGCCTTTTGTCGATCCGTTCGGAAGAACACGCTACCAGGACATGGAAGTGAAGATAAACGAGGAACTGCTGACCCGCATTGCCGACATGACGGGAGGTAAGTATTTCCGTGCCACCGACAATGAAAGCCTCGAGAACGTTTACAGGGAAATTGATGAGCTTGAGAAATCGAAGATAGACGTGACCGAATACCGCAAGCGCAAGGAGGAGTTCCTGCCGTTTGCCATTGGTGCGTTGCTTCTGCTGGCGTTGGAACTGATATTGAAACAGACCGTGCTGCGGTCGATCGTTGGGTAGAGGCGAGGGACAAGGGACAAGGGACAAGGGATAGAGAGACAGAGAGATAAGGAAAGATGATGGAAGTGAACGGATATGGGTTTAGAAGCGCGAAAGCCAAGGTGCAGGTCCATGGCCTTTTGCCGATTCCGAACGCGTTTGTCCTTTCTGAGGTAAATGTTGGGTCTTCTGATGTTCATGTCGGGTCTTCAAAGGTTCATGTTCGGTCTTCCGATGTTCATATTGGGTCTTCGAAGGTTAATCTTGGGCCATCCAATGTTAATGTTCAGTCTTCCGATGTTGATGTTGAGTCTTCCAATGTTAATGTTCGGTCTTCCGATGTTCATGTTGCCCTTTCGGTAAGTATGGGAGCGAATGGAAGTAGACCTTTGATGGTGGTGGCACAGGTTTCGAACAGTATTCATCGTTCATCATTCATCAGTTAAAGAGGTGTTCAGAATAGCGAATGAAATATGGCTTTATGCAATGGTGGCAGTGCCGCTGGTGCTGGTGGTCTATTGGCTCAATGCACGCTGGCGCAAACGCTCGTTGCAGCAGTTGGCCGATGCCGGATTGACGGATTCGCTCATTCCGGACCGTTCTGTGGCCATGCCGCGCTGGAAACGCACGTTCTTTATTCTGGGGCTGGCCTTCGTATTGGTCGGTATGGCAAATCCGCAGATAGGCACAAAGTACGAGGAAGTGAAACGCGAGGGTTTTGAACTGATGATCTGCCTTGACGTGTCGAACAGCATGTTGGCCGAAGACCTGACGCCCAACCGATTGGAACGCGCCAAACAGGCCATTTCGCGTTTGGTAGACCGATTGAAGAACGACAGGATAGGCGTGGTGGTGTTTGCGGGCGAAGCGTACATACAGTTGCCGCTTACGGTCGATCATTCGGCAGCCAAGCTTTTCCTCCGATCCATCAATACCGATATCGTCCCCACGCAGGGCACGGCCATTGGCAAGGCCATTGAGTTGGCCACGGGTTCGTTCAGCACCGATTCGAAGGCGCACAAGGCCATCATCATCATTACCGATGGTGAAAACCACGAGGATGATGCCATTAAACTGGCAGAGACCGCTGCCGAAGCAGGCATTGCGGTGCATACCATTGGCATCGGTTCGGTAGATGGCACGCCCATTCCGATCTATCAGCGCGGGCAGATGCTGGGCTACCGGAAAGACCGCGAAGGCAACACCGTGGTGACCAAGTTGAATGAAACCATGCTGCAGCAGGTGGCCGCAGCCGGCAAGGGAACGTACGTGCGGGCCAACAACTCGAAGACAGGACTTGATGCGCTGATGGATGAGTTGGAAGGAATGGAGCGGCAGGAGTTTGACAGCAAGATGTTCACCAGCTACGAAGACCGTTTTCAGTATTTCTTGGCCGTGGCGTTGGTGTTCCTCATTCTCGAACTGCTCATTCCGTCAAGGAAATTGAAGATGTTCGGAGATTTCAGTCTGTTCAAAGTGAAGGAGACAAAATGACGAAGGTGCTGAACATACCATTGTTGCTCGTTTGCATGGCGGTTTCTGCGGCCTACGCGCAGCAACCCAACGACCACATTGAGAAAGGCAATGCGCTTTACAAGGATGGCAAGTTCGGTGAGGCCGAAATGAGCTATCGCGAAGGGCAGACCAAGGGCGCGGATGCCTTCATTACGGGCTTCAATCTGGGCGATGCGCTCTATAAGCAGGAACGGTATGAAGAGGCCGCACAGGCATTTCAGGCATTGCCCAACCTGACGGATGACAAGGAGAAGAAGGCCGCGGCCTTTCACAACCTTGGCAATTCGTACCTCAAGGCGCAGAAGTATCAGGAAAGCGTGGATGCCTTCAAACAATCGTTGAGAAACGACCCTTCCGATCTGGAAACGAAGTACAACTTGGCCTACGCCAAGCGCATGCTGCAGCAGCAACAGCAACAACAGCAGCAGAACCAAGATCAGAATCAGGACAAGAAGAACGACCAGAAACAGGATCAACAGCAGCAGAAGGATCAGCAGAAGAACGAGGACAAGAAGGACGACCAACAGAAGGATCAGCAGCAGCAACAACAGGACCAGAAGGATCAGAAAGACCAGGAACAACAACAGCAGCAACAACAGGACAATCAGATATCAAAAGAGGACGCTGAGCGAATGTTGGATGCATTGAACCAAGAAGAAAAGGATATTCGCGATCGATTGGAACAACAGAAGATACGCCAAGGTGTTAAAGTGAAGGTTGAGAAGGACTGGTGATCGGAACGGAGAGGGCTAAAGAACTTACAGTGAATGCAATTCTGACATACATGCTCACCGGGTTGATGATGGTCTCATCAATGGTGCTGCGTGCGCAGGATTTCAGCGCATCGGCACCGCAGCAGGTATCGGTGGGCCAGCGTTTTCAGATCACGTGGACGCTGAACGCGAACGGATCGAACTTCGTGGCACCCGAGATCACCGGTTTTCAGGTGCTGGGCGGCCCGAATCAGAGCACCAGCATGCAGTTCATCAACGGCAGCATGTCGCAGTCCATCTCTTACTCGTATGTGCTACGCGGCATGCAAGAGGGCGAGTTCAAGGTAGGCCCTGCAAAGATCAATGCCAACGGAAAAACGGTTTCTTCCAACGAGTTGAACATCAAGGTTGTAAAGGGTGCAACGCAAAGCACCAATGCAGGTAATGGCGGGGCGCAGCAACAGCAACAATCGCAGCAGCAATCTTCCTCATCATCAGGCAACGGAAACGACCTGTATGTGCGCGTGGAAGTGAACAAGCGCAGCGTGGACATAGGCGAGGAGATCATGGCCGACCTGAAGATCTACAGTCGTGTTACCATCGTCAACTTCGATGATTGGAAGATGCCATCCTTCGAAGGATTCTGGACCAAGGATGTAAGCGACAACCAACAGATACAGCTTCAGAATGAGATCATCGATGGGGTGATGTACCAGACGGGTCTCATCAAGCGCGTGGTGCTTTACCCACAGAAATCGGGCGAACTCACCATCGAACCCATGGAATTGGGCGTTATTGTGCGTGAGCGCAGTGCAGGCAGAAGCCGCTCCATCTTCGATCAGTTCTTTGGTGGATACGAGGACTTCAAACGTCCTGTAAAGTCAAATCCGGTCACCATCAAGGTCAATGCGCTTCCTTCGGGCAAGCCTTCCGATTTCAGTGGTCTTACAGGCAGTTTCAATATGAAGGCCACCTTGGACAAGACCGAAACCAAAGCAAACGAGGCCGTCAATCTGAAGTTCACCATCAGTGGCGATGGAAACCTGTATCAGGCACAGGCACCTGTTCTCAATTTTCCGCCCGACATTGAAGTTTACGACCCGAAAACGGCTGACAATATCAAGGTTGGCAATGGAGGGATCTCAGGCAGCCGCACGTTCGAATATGTGCTGATTCCGCGTTACGGTGGCGAGTTCGAGATAGGGCCCTTCACATTCAGTTACTACGACCCCAAGACCGATCAGTACAAGACCATTTCGCAGGACGCATTTGTGCTGAAGGTGGAGAAAGGCGAAGGAGACGAGGCGGGCCCATCGCAGGTCAAGATCACCAACAAGGAGGACATACAGCTTATTGGCAGCGACATACGCTTCATCAAACAAGGGCAATATCCGTTGGCGAGTGGCGTCAGCTTCTTCTATCGTTCAATTGGCTTCTATGCCGCACTCGGCATTCCATTATTGCTTTTCGTACTGTTCATAGGGTATGTGGAGTATCAGAAGAATCTGGGTAAGGATGTTGGTAAGCTGAAGAGCCGCAAAGCAACCGGGCTGGCCAAGAAAAGGCTCAATACCGCCAAAAAGCTTTGGGATGAATCGAAAACCGCTGCCTTCTACGAAGAGGTTTTCAAGGCTTTGAGCAACTACGCGGCCGATAAGTTCAGCATTCCAATGGCCCAATTGAACAAGGATTCGATACGCAATACCATGGCTGCCCGCAATGTTCCATCAGCAACGGTAGAAGCCTTCATCAGCGTATTGGACAAGACCGAGTTTGCCCGTTTTGCACCCGGTGCCGACAAGCAGATGGGAAGCATGTATGACGATGCATTGAACGCCATCATAAAAGTGGAAGACCATGCTTAGAAGGAGTTTGCATATCGCGCTGATGGTGCTTGGTTCCGTAACCGGGGTTTTCGCGCAGGCTGATGCCATGAAGCAACAGGCCGATCAGGCATACTTGGATGGGAACTACGGCCAGGCTACCGAATTGTATGAGCAGGTTCTTGCGCAGAATTACGTTTCAGCCGAGCTTCATTACAACCTGGGCAACGCCTACTACAAGTCGAACAGAATTGCTTCAGCGGTTCTCAATTACGAACGTGCCTTGAAGTTGGCCCCAAAGGATGAGGACATTCAATTCAATCTGAAATTGGCCAATCTTAGTGTGAAAGATGAAATTCAGCAAATGCCGAAACTCTTCTTTGTCTCTTGGTTCGAGCAGATGCTGAAGGTGTTTTCAACCGATGGTTGGGCGTGGTCAGCAATCATTGCGTTCATCCTTGTGCTTATCGGTGTTCTTGTTTTCAGAATGTCTGAAGAGGAAGGCCTCCGAAGATTGACCTTTTACGCATCGGTGATCCTTTTCATTTGGTTCGGGTTCAGCATGTATGCGGCACAGCATCAATATGACGGTGCCGTAAACGACAACCGTGCGGTGGTCTTTGCATCAACCCTTACTGCCAAAAGCGCACCCGACAGAAAGGGGAAAGATCTTTTCGTCATCCACGAAGGACTTGTGGTTACCGTTTCCGATGAATTGAACGGGTGGGTCAGGGTCAAACTATCTGACGGAAACGTTGGTTGGGTCGAAAGATCGGAGGTCGTCATGATCTGACGAAGGCAGCCTTGCGTTTTCGTGTCGTCCTATTAAGGAAAGACTCTTAGTTTTACGCTGCTGACCCCATCCGCACTCTTGAAAACGCCAGTGTTCCGATTGTTCTTCCTTCTAACGATGCTTGCATTTGCATCGGATGAACTGTGTGCGCAATCGTTGCTTGTTCCCGGAGGCGTTAATTACGTTCAGGTTGGTGACGTTGACGTTACCGGAAACCAGATAACGGTTGAGGCGCTGGTTACAACGAATGGTGGAGGAGTGAATATCGTTTCGAAGCACACCAATCCAAGCAATGTCAATTATTTGATGCGCCCCGGAAGTGCCGAGATCACAACTACGAACGGTTATGTGAATGCTGTTTCAGGATTTGTGCTCACGCCAGGCGTCTGTTACCACTTGGCATTTACCTATGACGGAACCAGCTTGGATTACTACGTGAACGGGTGTTTGGCTTCTTCAACGCCCCACACAGGGAATCTCGTCACAAACAACCTTATCACTGCCATTGGCGATCAATCCGGTTGCCAATGCGAATCGTGGAACGGTTACATAGATGAAGTTCGTATTTGGAATGTGGCACGGACACAGGCACAGATACAGGCCAATATGTTCGATATTCCTAATCCTACAATTCAACCTGGTCTCCTTGCTTATTATAAGTTCGATGGCAACTACCTCAATTTGCAAGGGAACGCGGCTTTCAATGGAAACCCGATCGGAGCTCCACAGTTGGTAACGAACAACGCATGTCAGAATGTGGATCTCAGTTTTCAGAATTCGGTAGCGGTCACTGATGTAAGTTGCAACGGTGGTGCAGATGGTTCTGTCACGATCACAAGCACAGGTGGCCATCCCAACTATCAGTATTCTGCCGATGGTGTAAACTACTTTCCGATCAATTCCATTGGCAATCTTCCTGTAGGAAATGGTGTTGTTTGGGCAAGTTCCGGTGCAGCAGGTTGCATCGAACAGATTCCGATCACCATTGGAGAACCCGCTCCGATCACCACTTCAGTTACAGGAACAGGGCCGAGTTGTTTGGGCAATGACGGACACGCAGACCTGACCGTCAATGGTGGAACACCACCCTATTCCTATAGCTGGTCTTCGGGGAGCACACAACAGGATCCCACCAATTTGGCCGTTGGCAACAACACGGTCACCATTACAGATGCGAACGGTTGTACCGCTACAGAAAGCATTACGCTGAATGCACCGCCAGCAGTTGCGGCAACTGCAACCGGAACAGATCCCACCTGCTACGGTGGCAATAACGGGACTGGAAATATCACTGTTACCAGCGGCACTGCTCCATTCAGTTTTGTGTGGTCGACAGGAAGCACTGCAGAAGACCCCACCAACCTTGTGGCAGGGGCCAATGACTATACGATCACCGATGCGAATTCCTGTACGTACTCCGATTCGGTCGTTCTTTCACAACCCAATTCGTTGCTCAGTAGTGCCACCGCCACGTATGTCAGTTCATCTGGTGCTTGTGATGCAAGTGCTACCGCCAATCCCACTGGAGGAACGCCACCGTACGCATATCTGTGGTCCAATGGTGCCACCACGCAGAGTGTCAGCGGTCTCTGCCAAGGATTGATAAACCTAACTGTGACGGATGCAAACGGTTGCGTAACTACCCAGCCACTCAACGTCAATCTTCCTCAATGTTTGACGGATGTTGATTTCTACACGTGGGTTCAGGCCGGGCAACCCGCCAATGGCAACTGGGTGGTGCAATCGGGTGGAACACAGGTACTGCAAACCGTCAATGGCAACCCTTCGTTTTTCATAACACCGGCAGATTATATCAATGTTCGTATGAACGGCCGCTTCAGAACCACCGACAATGATGACGATTGGATGGGCATCGTTTTCGGATTCAAACAACCTTTGGGAGCGTCAGATACTTACGATACTTGGCTATTCGACTGGAAGCAGGAAACACAGGTAAGCGGTGGCTTCAGCGGGCAGGAAGGCTTTGCTCTTACGCATGTGGTAGGCACCATTCCAACAAATCAGTACGCGGCAACTTTCTGGGGGCATACCACAACACCTCAGTTCAATGTGGTTGCTACCAACTACGGCAACAATGGCTGGAATCAGAATACCTGGTACGATGTAGAAGTGGTGTATACAGTGAACAGAGCCGTTATTCTGGTGGATGGCGATACCATTTTTGACGTGGTGGATTGCTTCGAACCGGGACGGTTCGGATTCTACAACTACAGTCAACGGCAGGTAACCTATGCCGATTTCACGTACGAACTCTTTGCCGACTTCGTGGTGGAAACCCCCGAAATATGCGCTGGCGACACGGCTCAGTTCACCTTCTTGGAGCAGTGTGGCAACTTCAATAACCTGAGCCAGTTCGATGAACTGCACTGGGACTTCGGAGATGGGAATACTGAGGTTGTTTCAAACATCAATTTGACCAACGTAAACCCCGAACACGTCTATCAGAATGGTGGCAATTATCAGGTCAGGCTTATTGCGCTCGACACGTTGGGTTGTCGTGATACAGTATTCAAGAACATTCTGGTGCATCAGAATCCCACTGCCGAGTTCACGTTCAGCGATCAATGTTTTCAAGATTTCACACAGTTTGCGGATGCATCTCAGCAAGGTGATTTTCCGATCGCGGGCTACGCGTGGTTGATCAACGGCAATCAAGTCTTTCAGCAGAATACGACCTATCAATTTCCTGCGCCTGCAACCTACGTGGTGGGTTTGGGAGTGCAGGACACGTACGGCTGCATTGACACCGTTACGCATCCGGTTCCTATACATGTTTTGCCAACGGCTGACTTCATACCCATAGACGATTGCTACGGGCCGAATTATCCGTTCGAGGATGCATCCGTCATTTCCAGCGGAAACGTGGTCGGTTGGCAATGGGATTTCTCAGATGGCGGCACATCAACTTTGCAAGATCCTACACACACGTTCGCTTCTTACGGCCAATTTGACGTGGAACTGATTGCCGTAAGTGACCAAGGTTGTGGCGATACGCTGACCCAGGCCATTGTACTGCATGAAATACCAACACCCGGATTTGAGATACCGAACATCTGCCAATTGGAGCCGATGCAGTTCATCGACACTTCTTCTGTTACCGATGGAACCGTTGTTTCGTGGCATTACGACCTTGGCGATGGCAACAACTCAATAGCTCAGAATCCGA
>Ga0172367_10002201_pt1 | contig 26984 bp, 25 predicted proteins | sample Lak10m_FD_114542 | JGI IMG/M metagenome (GOLD analysis project Ga0172367, IMG submission 114542) | Freshwater microbial communities from Kabuno Bay, South-Kivu, Congo - kab_022012_10m | ecosystem: Environmental > Aquatic > Freshwater > Lake | place: Democratic Republic of the Congo: South-Kivu...
ATCTTGACCTTAGTAGCCTTAGCTCAGCTGAAGGCTTAACTTTGCCTAATTCAATCGGGGGAGGTCTTTACCTTAATAAACTTAGCTCAGCTGAAGGATTGACTTTGCCTACTAATTCAATCGGTGGAGATCTTGACCTTAGTAGCCTTAGCTCAGCTGAAGGATTAACTTTGCCTAATTCAATCGGTGGAGATCTTTACCTTAGTAGCCTTAGATCAGCTGACAAAGAAATTTTGAAAAGCAAGTTCCCCCACTTAGCTAGTAAAATATAAAGTATTATAAGAGTAATTAAGAAAGTGAGCAAAACATATACAAAAAAGAGCCCTTTTGGACTCTTTTTGTCGAATAAAATATAGATTAAAACTTATAATTTAACCTTAATAGATGGGCTTTGGGTAAGAGAAATATAAATATTCTTTACAAATTCACCCTTAATTTTTTCTGGTTGTTGCTTTTTTACTTCTGATATAAAATCTCGGATATTTTTCTCTAATTCCTCAACAGTGAAAGTAACATTTCCAATAGCCTGATGGATTACACCTGTTTTATCCATTCTAAACTCAGCTTTACCTGCTTTGAATTCTTTGACTACTCTATCCACATCATCTGTGACTGTACCATTTTTTGGAGATGGCATTAAACCTTTTGGTCCTAAAATCTTAGCTACAGGAGCTACAAATCTCATAAAATCTGTGGTCGCAATAATAACATCATAGTCAATACCTCCAGCTTGCTTGATCTCATCAATAATCTCTTTACCCCCAACTCTATCTGCTCCAGCTGCTTGAGCTTGTTTTAATTTAGCTTCATCTTCTGTCAAGACTAAAACTGTTTTACCTTTGGCCACTGTTTTACTAAAAATAATTGCTCCTCTCACAGATTGCGGACCTTTAGTTCCTTTTAGATTAGTCTTGATATGCAAATCTACACTTTCAGTAAATTTAGCTCTAGAAAGCCCCAAAACTAACTCAATTCCTTCTGTGAGAGGATATACTTTTGTACGGTCTACTTTTTCTAAAATATTGCGATATGATTTGGATCTCATAATAATTCTAATTATGTAGTGCTAACGAATATTATAAAAATAATACTCTCCTACTCTGTTATTTCTACTCCCATTGAGCGAGCTGTACCTTCTACTACCTTCATTGCAGCTTCTAGATTGAAAGCATTCAAATCTGGTAGTTTTTTCTCAGCAATAGCTGATACTTGAGCTTTGGTCAATTTTCCAACTTTTGCCTTATTAGGAGTGGCTGAACCCTTAGCTAATTTCAACTCTTTTTTGATAAGAGCTGAAACAGGAGAAATTTTGAGAATAAAATCAAAAGTTCTATCCTCATAAATTGTCACCTCTACAGGCACTACCTCTCCCATTTGGTCTCTAGTGGCATCATTGAATTTAATACAAAATTCTTGTAATTTGATTCCATGGGGTCCTAAAGCGGTTCCTACAGGTGGAGCTGGATTAGCTTGTCCCCCTTTGACTTGTAGCTTTACTACTGATTTTATCGGCTTACTCATATTCTCTATTCCCTATAAATTATATAATCAATGATTATTATATCATAAATATATAACTTTGTGAAGAGTATATCTTTAAAATAAATATAAATTTATAAATATTATATTTTAATCAATAATTCTTTCCCCTAGAATTTGTAATAATTTATTATGAAATCTGGTATCTTGTATTTTATATGGATGTGGTAATAATTGTTTTTGAGCTATGCAATAGATCTGATTTATACCTATTCTTTCCAAAAAGTCTAATGAATGAGAGACTACTAACAATGTCCCCGTATAGTTAAGTAAGCCATAAATAATTGCATCTTGGGTAGAGATGTCTAAATTATTGGTTGGCTCATCTAATAATAAAATATCTATTGGACTTAAGCTAATCATTGCAAAAGCTAATTTAGCTACTTGTCCTCCAGATAAATCACTAGCTAATTGGTTAACTTGATAATCGTCCCAAAATAAAAACTCTCTTAATTTCTGCCTAACTGTCATCAAAGAAGCTTTTGGATTATAAGCTTGCATATTCTCTAATATAGTTAATCTAGGATTTACTATATTATAAGTTTGGTCCATATAAACTATATTGGTTTTATCATTCAAAATAAGCTCTCCCGCAGATAATTTCCTACTATATATCATTTGTAAAAATTGACTTTTACCTGTACCATTAGCTCCTAGTATAGCTACTCTTTCTGCTTCATTTAATGTAAATCTAATATTTTGTATTAGTTTATTAGAGTTTACTGCCACTTGCCCAGATCTAATATCTAAGATAATTTCTGTACCCAGCTTTGGAATATGATTTACATTATATATAACTGTTCTCCTAACCTGTGGTTCTAATTGATTTAATACTTCTTTATTCTCATTAACTCTTGATTCATACATTAGTTTCTTTTGCCCAGCTCTGACCTCAGCTTTACTTTTGAGATAACCTCTATCCATTCTAGAGACACTTCTATCTTGTCTTGATTTTATTCCTACTTGAATATTTTTTTCTTGTCTTTTAGCTTCTAATTTGATGGATTTTTCTAATTTTTTTTTATCTTTAAGCGCTACTTCATAATGTCTGAGTTTAGCTTCATTTTCTAGTCGTTTTTGTTCTCTATAAAAAGACAAATTTCCTCCAAACTCCCTAATATAACCGTCTTCCAATTCCCAGACTCTATTTACTACTCTATCTGCAAAGTCTATGTCATGAGAAGCTATAATTATACTATCTGGGTAATTTAATATACCTGAAATCAACCATTCCTTAGCTTGTATATCCAAATGATTAGTAGGCTCATCTAATAATAAAACTTGTGGTTTTATATAAAATACTAAAGCTAAATGTAATTTGACTAATTCCCCTCCACTCAAACTAGACATTATTCTATTAGTTTCAATATCTAAATTAAATTCTTTTTTTGCTAATTCTAAAACTTCCCACCAATCCTCTATAAAATCAGCTAGATAATCTGATATAATTAAGTTTGAATGTAAGATTTCCAAATGCAGCTGAGGGAAATACCAAACCGAACCTAATTCCTCAATTCTACCTCTAGTTGGCTTGATTAGTCCTGCTATAATTTTTAATAAGGTAGATTTTCCAACTCCATTATCTCCGATCAAAGCAATTCTATCACCCTTATGAATTGTAGTTGAAATATCTTTTAAAACATGCTTGAGACCACTACGAAAACCAATGGAATTTATAGCTGAATATAATTGCTTACCCATAAGTTAAATTATTTATGCTTTATTATAGCATATAATATAAAAAAATCTATCTTAAGGTATAAATTATACTTTAGAATCAATCTTTACACCTGATAATTCATTCTTACTCTGTATTGAAATATTTTTAGGTATAGTTATTATAAAAGTACTACCTTTATTTAAACCATCTGAATTCATAACTATATCACCTCCATGTTTTATTATAATTTGTTTTGCTAAATATAAACCTAATCCTGATCCATTTGGATTAATCTGAGGAGACCTTTTACCCCTTTCAAATTTTTTCCAAATTGTTTTGCCATCGATAGCTGTTATACCTATACCATTATCTTTTATGGATATTTTAAAAAAATCTTTTTGTCTAAAATCTAGATTAATACTAACCTTCCCCCTACCATAAAAAATTGCATTGTCAAATATATTATTAATAGACTCTTTTATTTTTGCACAATCTACTAAAGCTAGTGAATTTTCACCCTCAACTTTAAAATAAACCTTAGTTAACTTACTATACAATAACTGCTTCTTTTCATATATGATTAATTTAATTAATTTTCTAAGATCTACATTATCCTTAATATTAACCCCAAATTTACCCGTATTCACATCATTAGCTGTCAATACATCATTAATAATATTATTTAAATTTTTGGCACTTATATATGTCTTTTTAAGGTTTTCTATAGCTGTTTTATTCAGTTCATATTTACTATTTTCTTTATTTATTATCATACCTAAATATCCCAAAATTACAGTTAGCGGGGTTCTGAATTGATGCGAAGAGGTTTTTAGAAAGTTGTTTTTAGAGTCAAGAGCTAATTCTAATTCCTTTTTCTTAGAATCAAGTAGTATTTGTTTTTTTAAACCTATATAAACCTCTCTTGTTAAGAAAATATATAAAATACTAAACATTAAAATAAACAGCATACTCGTCTGTAATTGATTTATTATACGATTATCTATTATTAAAAATCTTATTATTAATAAAATTAGAGTTATAATTAAAGTAAATAATATCTTAACTATCTGTATTTGGATATTAAAAAGATTATATCGAAGAATACCAATAATTAAAGATATAAATATAAATAGTGTAAATACATGACCATAATATATAAAATCTATATTATTAAAAATTAAAGGGATTAAAATATTTGTTATAAATCCAAATAGAACAGATGTTATGATAGAAAATAAAACCAAGACAAAAATACTTTTAATATTTTTCTTAGTATAAATAAAATATTTATCTATTAATATTTTAATCGATAAAAAGGTATAAGATAATATATAAATAATTAGTAAATAATAAGAGATTGAATTATATGTTATTTCTGAGACGTTTTTACCAAAACTTAGCATACTAAATCCTGGGAATATAATTAAAACACTTAAAACAACTGAGATATATAGTAAAATATTGTATGTAATTTTGTTTTTTATTACAGTATTATTAGGAAATACTATAGAGAACAAAGTTAAATAATATATAATTCCAATTACTGATAAATACATCATATAATTTGTGATATAGGTCAAAGACACAATCCCTAAATTATATATGTAGTTATAATTAAGAACTGTAAGTATGGTCCATGCAAATATACTGAAGCAAATATATGAAAAATATTTAGCTGAAAGATAATTTCTATTAGATAATTTATAGGTGAATATATATATGTATATCCCTATAATAAAGTTAGCAAATCCACTGAATACAACAACTCCTATTAAAAAATCCTGATTTGTATATTCCATATTATTAATTTACATAACATAATTATATCATATAAATTAATAATATACTATCTAATCATATCTTTTATCACCCTATATTCCATAACTTTTATAATGGCTGAAGTATAATCTGAAGAAGTTATAATATTTTTCTTTATTTCTCTACATTTAGTACATTTATGTATTATAGAGTGAGGCTCTCCACCCTTAGTAATAATATCAATTGGGATCATTAAACCCCTACACATTTGACTCCTATCTCCTGGATTATTATCTACATGCAACGAATAAAGACAAAGGTTACAATGATTTGTATAGCCATTGCCTTTTATAAATTGACTACAATTTTTACATATAAAATCTTCCTTGGTACGAGTAAATTTTCTCATTTAATGAGATGATATATTAAACTTTCTTAATTTGTAGAGAGTCTAACTCAACTGGAGTATTTCTTCCAAACATATTAACTAAAACTTTTAATTTACCTTTAGATTCATCTACTTCTGACACCTTACCTTCAAAGTCTTTAAATGGACCGTCCAATATCTTAACTAAATCATCTACATCAAAGTTTATTGTATATTTAGGTTCCTCTTTGCTAGTTTTTTTAGTAATAAAGTTCATCTCTTCTGGAGAAACTGGAATAGGAGTGGTACCAGCACCGATAAATCCAGTTACATTTGGAGTGTTTCTGACAACATACCAAGAATTATCAGTAACTATCATCTCTACAAACACATATCCTGGATAAATTCTCTCTTCTACTGTAACTCTTTTTCCATTCTTAACTTTAATCTTTTTCTCTTTTGGAACTATTACATCAAAGATATAATCTTCCATTCCTAGAGAATCTATTCTCTTTTTTAAATTCTGAGCTACATTATCTTCTAGTCCTGATACGCTATGAATTACATACCAATTTTTTGCTATACTAATAGGATGTTGTTTTGCCATATATGAAAGCTAAGTTATAATAAATTTAGTAAGAATATAATTAAAAAGGATATCTAAACCACCAAATATCAGAATAGCTATAAATGATATAATTATTACTATAATAGTATATTGTATCACTTTATTCCTACTAGGCCAAGAAACCTTTGTAATTTCTATCTTAGCCTCTTTAATATATTGTATGGGTCTAACAATCATTATATTCTTTAATAATATAAGTTTATATTACCTTAAATTTTGAATATTGTCAAAATTTTGTACGAGATGAGGTTGTCGTCTACAAAAGATATTATATATTACTAGACTAATAATAGTAAAAAGGTAAATTAATTCTAATAATCTCTTAATTTTCTTATATTAATATGATCTCTAATTTTTTCTAATGCTTTTACTTCTATTTGCCTAATTCTCTCTCTTGTTACATTAAATTCAGCACCTACCTCTTCAAGAGTATGTGTAATACCATCTTCTAATCCAAATCTCATTTGTAAAATTTTCTGTTCTCTATCATTTAAGTCGTCTAAAATTTCTTGTAAATGAGACCTTAGTATATTCCGACTCGCTGTCTGAGTTGGGCTTAATGAGTCAGTATCCTCAATAAAATCTCCTAATGAACTACCCTCTTCATCTCCAACTGGAGCCTGTAGAGAGATTGTATCCTGATTTATCTTAATAATTTGATGTACTTTTTCTACTTCTAAATCCATTTCTGTTGCAATTTCTTCTGGCAAAGGCTCCCTTCCTAACTCTTGAACTAAATTACGTACTACTTGAGAATACTTATTTATAGTCTCTACCATGTGAACAGGTATTCTAATTGTTCTTGACTGATCAGCTAAAGCTCTTGTAATAGATTGTCTAATCCACCAAGTAGCATAGGTAGAAAACTTAAATCCCTTAGAGTAATCAAATTTTTCTATTGCTTTAAATAAACCTAAATTACCTTCTTGGATTAAATCTAACAAAGTTAAATTTGGACTACGTCCAACGTATTTTTTAGCTATTGAAACTACTAATCTTAAATTTGCTTCTGCTAATTCTTTTTTTGCATCCTCATCTCCCTCTAAAACTCTTTTTGAAATATAAATTTCCTGTTCCTTGTTTAAAAGAGGAATATTCCCAATTTCTTTAAGATAAATATTAACTGGATCTGCTAATTCTTCCTCCCATTTTTCTAATTTTGTATGTGACTCAATTTCTTCTAAACCATCTAATGTAACTAAAGGTAAAAACTCAATCTCATCCTGAACTTTAATCCCCTTTTCTTTTAAAGCATCATATACTTCTTCTAGTTGCTCTAAATTATCCTCAATATTAGGTAATGCATACATAATTTCTGTCTCTGTCACAAAGCCTTTAGATTTACCTTGTAATACAAGAGTTTTTATGACTTTTTCTAATGAGTTACTATTTACTTTTTTCGTAGATTTTAACATAAGAAATTTTAATTAATTTAATAATATTATGTAAACAATTTATATTTTTTGAGTATATCTTGAACTTGCTTTGTATCGCCTATTTTCTTAGCTTCCTTTAATTTTTTTAGTAAAGTTTTTCTAGCTAAACTTTTATATTGACTTTTTAGAAAACTAATATTTTCTTTAATTGTTTGATTTATTTGCTCTTGATTAGGATTTAATTGTTCAATTTTATAAAAAACTGGTAATAACAATTCTTCAAGTACTTTATACTCTCTCTCTGATAGAACTTGCCTATAGTCATCTAGAATGATGCCTGTAGATGTCTTATGTTTACAATATTCTCTTAATTTAATAAATATTTCTCTTAATTGAGATTGAGTAAATAAAGATTGTTCTAATATAAGAATATCATGATTTTCTGGTTTGTAAAGTAGATAGGCAATAATTTGTTTCTGAATTATAATAGAGGCATTTTCTTGCAACTTTCTTTTTTCATCTAAATGCACTGTGGGAGTAACTGGCTTTAATTTAGTATATATATCTTTTTCTGAAATATTTAAAATATCAGCTAATTTTTTTATATAATAATTTTTTGTCATTGTATCATTAATATCCTGTATCCACTCCAATAATATTTTTAAAGATTTATTTCTTGCTGGAATATCATCAGACTTTATTTTTTTAAGTATATTAGATATATAGTATTCTACAAAATCCAATGCATTATTAACTGTATTAATCCAAAAATCAGGACTTTCTTTTACTATATCAGCTACATCCTTACCTCCTGAAATAACAATTATTTTTACCAATCCTCCTTTTTTTGTAATTAAACTAGCAGATTTAATACAAGCATTTATACCAGCTTCATCATTATCGAAAGCTAATAAAAATTGATTCGTATACCTAAGTAAAGTAGTAATATGGCTATCTGTTAAGGCCGTACCTGATACTGCTACAATCTCTTTTATACCAGCTTTATGTGACATAATAACATCCATTTGTCCTTCAGCTATAATAACCCTATTATTAGATTTAATAGATATTTTAGCTTGTGATAATCCGAATAAAACTTTACTTTTATCAAAGACCAAAGTTTGTGGAGAATTTATATATTTACCCATTTTTCCATCATCATATTCTGGTAAAACTCTACCTGTAAAACCAACTACTCTTCCTAAGATGTCCTGAATGGGTATCATTATTCTACCTCTAAATCTATCATATATATTATTTTTATTACTAATAATAGCCATCCCTGAGGACTCAATGTCTAAATTAGAATATTTTGGAATTAATTTTTTACTTAGTGTATGATAGGCTTGTGGAGACAACCCTATTTCAAATAAATCAATTAAATCATCTGTAATGCCTCTATCATACAAATAATCTCTACCTTTAGATCCATACTTGATATGTTTTAAGATTGAATTATAAAACTTAGCACTATCTTTGAGAATATTTAATAAAACTTTTTTATTATCAGAACCACTTGTATCATTTTGATTGTATTTTTTGAGAGATATCCCTGCTTTCTGTGATAATATATTGAGAGACTCTAAAAATGAGATGCCTTCTATATCCATAATAAATTGGAATATATCTCCAGACTTATCCCCCCCAAAATCTTTATATATTTGAAGCTCCGGACTTACTATAAAGGATGGTGTCTTTTCATTACGAAATGGAGACAAAGCTTTATAATTGGAACCAGCAGGGATTAGATTAATATATTCTCCTATAACATCTACTATGTCTAATTTCTGCTTAATTAAATCTTTTACCTCATTCTTCATAAATATCACACCCTTTTTACAAAATTATTTTTCAATTTCTCAGTCTGAAGACAGTTTTTCTATCAATAATAAAAATATCGTGGCCACTATCATAATAAATATTGCAGCTATTTGAGTTATAGTTACCCCATTAAATCGTAATATACTATACTGTAAGTCTGTAGTATGCCAAAAATCTACAATAAAATGAATTGAAGAGACTCCTACTATAAAAAAAGATGTCAAATATCCCGACCTTCTAAAATCATAGAACTTATCGTATAAAAATGCTATTATAATGAATAAAATTATATAACCAAAAGATATATATAATGCCCAAGGATGTACATAAGTATCTCCAACTAATAATAACCAAGGATATTCAGCTGTTGATACAGCCCCCTTATCTATAGTTATAGGTAATATTACAATATACCCAAATATCATTCCTATGGGAATAATGGGTAAGAATGTATCCAAAAATCTTAACCATGACATCCCAGATCGCTTTATAGCATCAAATCCTTGTAAATAAAACCAACCTGACACTAAACCACCTAAATAACCTCCTATTATATTTAATTTTCCATAATAAAAAATCTCGCTCCAATTAAATATAGTACTCCAATTTAAATCAACCTGTAATATAGTTAAATAAAAAATTCTAGCTCCTAATATAGCAAATACTGTAATAATACTTACTAAATTAAATATATCTTTGACTGGGACCCCTTTTCTAGCGGCTTTTTCTAGAGAAAAAATTAAAATTAAAACATAAGATACTAAGAATGACAACCCCCAAATTGGTAAATTAATAGTGTATTCACTCAAATATTCTAAAAACTGCAAATTGAGCATAATTAGATTTCTATTTTAGAATATTATATTAAGCTGGGAAAACTTGTTCCCCTGTCTCATCATATAGATAGATAGCTGCAGTAGGACAAGACTGTGCTGCCAAAAGTAAAGTATCATCATCAACCGAACTTACATCAAGAGCGGTAATATCGGTTCTATCTGAAGTAACTTCTCCTCCTTTTAGCTTGAGAACTGCTTTAGCCTCTTCGTCAATTTCAAAGACATCTGGGTAAACAGCTACACAACTAGCAGCCCCTATACATTGATCTCGGTCTATTGCTAAGGTTTTAATTGACATATTTATTTACTTAAATGATAATTATGATCTGAACCATCTTTATTATAATATATATTTTTAATTTTGTCACCACATGCTTCACGAAGTTTATTCTCAACCACCACACCAAAGGTAATGGATGACATAGGACAACCCGAGCAAGCACCGAGTAAGTTTAAGGTAAGAGAACCATCTTGGAAATCTATTATTTCAACACCACCTCCATCAGCTTCTAAAACTGGACTAATATCTGCTAAGACTTTTTGTATTTTAGTATATACATCCATAAGATGTAATAATAGGTTTTATAAAATAATATCTATAATTTCAACTTCGGTATAAGGTTGTCTATGTCCATTTTTAACACTATATCTAGTCTTATTTTTGTACTTAAACACTATTTGCTTCTTACCTCTTCCTTGAGACAGCACTTTACCTGTAACTTTAGCTTTATTTACTACAGGATTACCCAAAGACATACTTGACTCTTTGTTAACTAATAAAACTTCATCAAATACAATCTCTGATCCTGACTCTTTATCTAGTTTTTCTATCTTTAAGATTGTTCCTTTTTCAACAGGATATTGTTTTCCACCAGTACGAATAATTGCAAACATACAAATTAATTATCTAACATTTAAATTAATTATACAATAGGTTATAGTTTTTGTCAATATTATGTTATGAGATGAGTAGATTGTAGACAAAAGGGAAATATACATCAGTAGACTAATAACTGTAGATTTGATAGTAATTGTCCTCCTTCGTAGTGGCTTAAAGACTCCTCAGGGAGACAAAATTAAGAACTCTTTCTTATAGCTATATAAACTACTTTCATATGTCACCTATAAAAGTCACAATTTTCCTAAGATGCATCTCATCTTTTTTATATTAGATTAAATATAATTTAATTAGCAAAGTATTTGTGAATTGAATCTATTTCTAAGTTCACCTCATCATCTGAAAGGGATTTTGAAAGATCTCTAAATTCTAAATGAAAAGTATAATTTATAGTATCTCCATTTATAAACTTATCTCTAAATCCTATATAATAACATCTTTTGGAAACTAGAGAATGTATTTTAGAATATACTTCTTGTATAGAATTTGAAACTGGGACTTGTAGTGTTATGTCTCTTTTTAAAGAAGGGTATTTAGGAATGGAGACGTAATACTCTTTTATTTTTGTAATACAAGATATTAATACAGATAAATTAATTTCAATAACAATGCTATCCGACCAACCTACTAAAGTGTTGTCATAATATATCTCATTTTGATTATCTATATTTTTAATTACAAATTTACTAAAATCATATCCTAGTTGAGCAAGAATAATTAATAAGTCTTTATATACTTTATTTAAACTAGTACTATTATCTTGTACCTTATCCCAATAACTTATACTAAGATATAGATTCTCTTCAGAAGAAAATACATTGCTAATCTCAAATAGCTTTAATTTATCTTTATATTTAGAGTTAACCTTTATGGCATTGTTCATTGCTTGTATTAAGCTAGTTCTTAAGTATGGTTTTGATTCATCCACTGGATTTATTAAAATCAACTCTCCCTCCGAGCTATATGGATACGTTATTATTTCATTATATCCGATTTTAGTTAAAGACTCAGATAATTCACGCTTGAAATTAAATATATCATTAGGTGCTATTCTTAAATTAATAAGATCTAATTTAGTTGGTATTTTATCATAACCATAAAGTCTTGCTATTTCTTCTATATAATCTTCTTGACTATTTAAGTCAAGTCTCCAATATGGACTTTTTAAGCTATATAAATTAGAGCTAAATGTTTTATGTACATCAATTTGTAATTCCTTTAACAATATATTTATTTCATTATCACTTATATCTGCACCTATATAATTTCTGACATAATTATAATTTAATTGAATTAATTTACTAGAAGAGGTACTATTTCCTTTATTACCGTACCCTAGAATCTCTAGTTTTAGGTTTTTAGCTATATTTATAATTCTCTGAACTGCTATATTTGCTAATTCAGTTGGGATTTGCCTTTCAAATCTCTTAGCTGATTCAGTTAGTAATTTTAATCTTCTAGCCGTTTGCCTAATCTTTTCATTATCAAAGCTAGCACTTTCTATCAAGACACTCTTAGTTCCATCATCAACTGCTGTAGAAGCTCCCCCTATTATACCAGCCAATGCTATTATTGACTCACTATCACAAATAACAATATCTCCTTCTTCTAATAAAATCTCTGTTTCACCTAAAGCAATAAATGTCTCACCCTTTTTAGCTTCCCTAATAACAATATCTCTACCTTTTACTTTCTCTGTATCAAATACATGTACTGGTTGCCCTGTCTCAAATAAAATATAATTTCCTAGATCAACAGCTGGATGATGTGATTTTTGATTTAATATAGATAAAACTCTATATATTTCTGAGTCTAATTTCAAAATATCAGTTTGAACATATAAATCAACTCTATAAGTTCCTTTACTAAGAATATTTGAGTCAAATTTATAATGACTCAAGCCAGAGACTTCTAGTAAAGAATAGTATTTGCATAAATGTGTTTCTAATTTAATATTTTTTCTTAATGCTTTTTGATTATTAATTGATGATATTTCTAAAGGTTGAATGTCGTTTTTAGTAATTAAGGCGACCTCTCTTGAAATACCATAAAAAGATGAGGAGTCACTAGCCCTAGTACCCAATCCTTTATTATCTATATCAATAATAGTGTCATTTAAATCTAAAGCCTCTGAAATTGAGCTACCTATAATTGCATTTTGTGGTAAGACAAAAATACCATCTGACTTTTCATCTAACCCTAATTCTTGGGAAGAACAAATCATACCATATGAGTCTTGCCCCCTTATATTAACTTTTTGAATAGAAGTACCATTAGGTAGTACAGCTCCTATCCTAGCAACGGCTACCTTTTGTCCTAATTCTATATTTTTAGCTCCACAAACTATGGTCAAAACCTCATTATTATCTACTAATACTTCGGCTATATGAAGCCTATCTGCATTAGGATGCTGAGTAACTTTTTGAACATGTCCAACTACGATATTTTTTAGATTTTCTCCTATATTATATACTGAGTCTACCTCATAACTTTTAAATGTTATTAGATCTGCCAACTCTTGTGGAGACTGTTTTAATTTTGGAACAAATTTTTTGATAATTGAATATGGAATTTTCATAATTTTATCTTACTTAATTGAGAAATAAATCTAATGTCAGCTGAGTGAATTAATCTAATATCATTAATACCATACAATATCATTGCTAATCTTTCCACACCAAATCCAAATGCAAATCCTCTTATATTATTATCTTTAATACCAACATTAGCAAGAACTTTACGGTTTACCATACCAGCACCCGCTATCTCTAACCACTGATTATTAAACCAAATATCAATTTCAAAACTTGGTTCAGTAAAAGGAAAGTAACTTGGTCTTAGTCTAATTTTGATATCTTGATTAAATAGTTGATTAAAAAAATAATTCATAACCCCTTTAAAAGTAGCTATACTTGAATTAGTATCTAAACACAGTCCTTCTACTTGATGAAAAACTGTTTCGTGAGTAGCATCAGTCGATTCATAGCGATAAACCTTTCCAGGAGCTATAATTCTAATGGGTGGAGTATTAGACTCCATATACCTAATTTGAACTGGAGACGTATGAGTACGTAATAATAATTTTGTTTTATCTATATTTTGCACCCACATTGTATCCCAAACATCTCTCGCAGGATGAGAATCGGGTATATTCAAAGAATCAAAGTTATATTTCTCAGACTCTAATTCAGGACCTAAGACTAAAGAGAAACCTATCTTTTCAAATATATCCTGTATTTTATATATTAACCTTGTAACTGGAGACAAACCTCCTAACTCATCTTGTATGTCTAAACTATTGATCGGATAAATTTGCATATCCTCTTTTATTTGAACATCTTTATTTGAGTTTACATACTCTTCAATTTCATTTTTTAATTCATTAAGTTTTTGACCGTACTCTACCTTATTTTCAGGGAGCACATTCTTGATATTTTTAAATAACTCTGATATATACCCTTTACGAGACAAATACTTAGACTCTATCTTTTCTATATCTAAAGTATTTTTTATATCTATTTTATATTGTTTAATAACCTCTTCTATTGATATCATATTATAAAGTTTTATTATTTATTCTCTTGCTCTTGTATAATGAAGAAAAACTCTAGCAAAAATACAGCTATTATTAATATTGTAGCACTAAGTATATTAAAAAGCAAGAACCCTTGTAATGCTAGTTGTATACTAAATAATAATCCTAATAAAAAACCCTGTCTTTCAGATCTATTTAGTATATAACTACTATCTTTATTTTTTAATATATTATTCAATAAAAATAATCTAAAAAAATACCCTATATATGCTGCTATAGACCAAATTATTACAATAAAACTACTCAATAAAATCCAAATAATATAATAAGGTGATTCTGTAGGATTGGTTTTAAATACAATATAGTAAGCTACAATAATAGCAATTAATAATAGTATGCTATTTATAGATAAAAATAGCTTGGTCATATTGTTTATTTATTATCATAAGCTTGAGCTCCCTTAATTAAAATTTTTTCTGCCTCAGCTCTATCTCCAAATCCCTCAATTTTAACAAATTTATATTTACCTGGTTCTAATTTTTTATAATCAGCCATAAACAATTCTATTTCTTTTATCAAATGCATTTCTATATCTTCTAAATCTTTGATATGAGCTAGCCTTGGATCTAATTTAGCCACAGGAGCGCAGATTAACTTATCATCTCCACCTGCTTCATCGCTCATTTTCAAAACTCCTACTAACCTTGATTTAACAATACAGCCTGAAAATGTAGGCCTAGTAGCTAACAGGATTACATCTAGAGCATCTCCATCATCTCCATGAGTTTGTGGGACAAAACCATATTCAAAAGGATAAATCAAAGGGGAATATAAAGTTCGGTCTAATTTGAAATAGCCTCCTTTTTCATCATACTCAAATTTAGAAGTAGAATTCATAGGAATATCAATTACCACATTAAATTCTTCTGGGAATGACTCTAGTCTTGGTACATCTTTATATAAATTCATATTTTTATAGGTTTAATTAGTATTTGTACTCCAGCTTACACTTCTTCTGGAGAAGACTCATCTACAACTGCTTGCTCAGAAACGGAATCTTGTACAGGAGACTCGTTAGTTTCTTTTTTAGAATCCGGATTAAGGTTAATATCATACTCGGTTAATCTAGAAGCTAATCTAACATTTTGTCCTGACCCACCAATAGCCAAGGAAAGTTGATCTTGTGGAACAATCACAGTAGCTTGTCTATTTTCTCTGTCAATTGTTATACTCTCAACCTTAGCTGGAGCAATTGCAGCTTTAATGTAATCTTCTGTGTTATCTGAATATTCAATAATATCGATTTTCTCACCACCTAACTCATTAATTACTGACTGTACTCTAGTTCCTCTCTGCCCTACACAAGCGCCAACAGGATCAATACCTTCACCATTAGATTTTACTGCCAACTTAGTTCTCACTCCAGCGTCTCTTGCAATAGAAACAATTTCTACTGAGCCGGCAAATATTTCTGGGACTTCTAGGGCAAATAGTGTTTTAACAAAATCTGTACTTCTTCTAGACAATACTATATTAGGCTCTCTGTCAGTAGTCTCAACATTTTGAATTAAAAATTTATGTCTATTCCCAATACGATAATTATCAGCGTACACCTGTTCTGAAGGAAATAACAATCCAACTCCCTTCCCAAGATCTACAAATACAATCCCCCTATCCATTCTCTGAATTGTACCTGTAATAACTTCACCCACTCTATCTTTATAAGCATCAAATGCAGTTGTTCTTTCAATCTCACGAATCTTTTGCATCAATACTTGTTTCGCAGTTTGAGCCGCAATTCTACCAAAATCTTCTTTAGGCTCTAGCTCTTCTACAATCTCCTCTCCCTCTTTCATGTCTGATTGCAACTCTTTAGCATCAGCAAGTGCAATATGTCTATCGGGATTAAATCTAATTTTTCTAATACCATCTGTATTCTCTTCTGAAATAGAACCTAAATCTTCGGCATTTTGCCCCTCTTCCAAGACTATATAACCTTCTTCATCCACATTGACTACAGTTTTATGTCTAAAAATTGAAAAGATTCCTGAGTCTTTATTGAATTTAGCTTTAATAATTTGACTTTTCTCACCATAGTCTTTTTTATAAGCAGCTGCTATAGCAGACTCTATTACTTCAATAATTTTATCTTCTGGGATATTTTTTTCGTCTGCAATTTGAGTTATCGCAAATGTAAATTGTTTAGCATTTAACATATAAATATTTTTAAATATATTCTAATAATACCATATGAAATAAAATAGATCTACTCTCTATCTAAAAAGCAGATCCACTATAAACTTAACCGTATCATATACAAATATTATATACCTATTATATCTATATGTCAAATATTGATTTATTATAAAACTAGTATAAAATCTAAAAATAAGTTAATATGTATATATAAATTATTAACCATAATTGGTATATGAACAAAATTATTACTGATGAAAAAATTATAAATGACATTCTATCTCGTAGCATTGTTGAGATATTACCTTCTAAGGAGTCTTTTAAAAAAGAATTGATGTCTGGCAGACAACTAAGACTATATATAGGAGCTGATGCTACTGGAACAGCTCTACATATTGGACATGCTACCAACTACATATTATTAGAAAAAATAAGAAAATTGGGGCATAAAATAATACTCTTAATTGGGGACTTTACAGCTAGAATTGGAGACCCTACAGATAAAACAGCAGCTCGAATTCAATTAACTCGTGAACAAGTGATTGAAAATACTAAGACTTGGATTCAACAATTAAGCCCTATAATTTCTTTTGATGATAAAAATAATCCTGTTGAAATTGTATATAATCACGATTGGTTGTCTAAAATGAATTTTGAGGATGTGATAGATTTAGCTTCTAATTTTACAGTACAGAGAATGCTTGAAAGAGATATGTTTGAAAAAAGATTGAAAGAAGAAAAACCAATTTATGTACATGAGTTTTTCTACCCCCTAATGCAAGGCTATGACAGCGTTCATCTTGATGTAGATGCTGAAATCTGTGGGAATGACCAAACATTTAATGCTCTATGTGGTAGAACTCTTTTGCAAAGGTATAAACAAAAAGAAAAGTTTATAATAATTACAACTCTTCTAGAAAATCCTACAACCAAAGAAAAAATGATGTCCAAAAGTCTTGGAACTGGAGTGTTTTTAGATATGACTCATATTGATATGTATGGCAAAATAATGGCTCAACCTGATGAAAATATATATCAACTATTTGTAGATTGTACTTTTGAGAATTTAGAAAATATCAATAAAATGCTAAAAGATTTAGAGCTAAATCTAGTCAATCCCAAAGACTTAAAGATGAAATTAGCTTTTGAAATAACTAAAATTTATCATGGCGATGAATTGGCTCATAAAGCTCAAGAATATTTTATCAACACCTTCCAAAATAAAGATATTCCCACTGAAATACCAGAATTTAAGACAGATAAAGAAAGTTTTGATTTAATTATACTTTTACTTGAAACTGGTCTATCTGATAGTAAAAGTGAAGCCAAAAGAGTTATTGAGCAAAATGGAATTAAAATTGATGGAAAGGTAGTGAATTCTAATCAAGAAATTACAATTAATAAACAAGGCTTTGTCTTGCAAAAAGGAAAGCGAAATTTTGTAAAAGTAATATCTAAGTAAAAATTTAGACTATATATAGTATGGGATTTACTTAAAGCTATCCCGAGGAAGAATAAATGTCCAGTGTAAAAAATGACTCAGGCGAATGAAAATTATTCCCCTTCTAACATCTCTTTTGCAAGAACTAATAGTAGTAACTTAAATCCCTGCGAGTACACAGATAATTTATAGTTCTTAATTATATTCTTCGCTTCATTACAAAATTTGCTACTTTTGGTATTTTATGCTATATATAATAATATATACTTTTATATTTATGAGCTCAGTATTAAAACAAAAAAATATAAATCGTAAAGATTTTAGAGAAAACTTACATTCTAACACTAGCGTAGATATAAGTTTGTCAATCATTAGAAAAAAAGAAGAAGAAGAAGCTACCGAGAGATTGGCTAATAACCTTGGTATGGCTTATATTAATCTACAGTTCATACCTATAAATCCAGACGCATTGAAAATATTAAGCTTAGAACAAGCTAAAAAAGCTGAAATGATTATATTTCAAAGATCTGGAACAAGTCTAAAAATAGCTATTAGAAACATTTCTAACCCTACTACTCAGATTATATTGAAGAAATTTGACGAAAAAGCTTATACTGTAAATTTATATCTAGCCTCTAAATATAGTTTAGAAAAAGGATATAATACTTATGATTTTTTACAAACAAGAGGAGCTGTGATTAGAGATAAATTAATAATACCAGCTCAAATGCTACAAGATATTAGTAAAGGGATATTGGTATTAGATGACTTTGCTAGCAAAATTAACTCTGTAGATACTTCACAGCTTATTCAAATTATTTGTGCTGGAGCTATTACTTCTTTTGCTAGCGATATACACATTGAGCCAAAAGGAGATATTACTCGTCTCAGATATCGTATAGATGGGGTTTTGCAGGATATTCTAAATTTTGAGAATAATTTATATCAATTATTAATCTCTAGAGTAAAAAATTTAGCCTCTCTTGTGCTTAATATAAAAACCACTTCTCAAGATGGTAGATTTAGTATAGCTATACAGGAAGAAAATGGTAATATAAAAAAATCTATTGATATTAGAGTGTCAATTTTACCTAGTAAAACTGGAGAGATTATCGTGATGAGATTGCTAAATACAGAAATCCATAATTTAGACATTTATAGCTTTGGAATACGAAAACCTTTTTTGGATATTATTGTTAGAAATCTAGAAAAAACTCAAGGAATGATTATGTTATCTGGTCCGACTGGGTCTGGGAAAACTACTAGTCTTTATTCTTTTCTAAACTTCGTCAATCGGTCTGAGACTAATATTATTACGATTGAAGACCCGATTGAATATAGATTACCTAATATAAATCAAACTCAAGTGGATACTAAAAAAGGTTATGATTTTTCAAATGGGCTAAAGGCTATTGTAAGACAAGACCCTGACGTGATTATGGTAGGTGAAATTAGAGATAATGAGACTGCGAATATAGCCGTAAATGCTTCTATTACTGGACATTTGGTGTTTTCTACTATTCATACCAATGATTCGGTTGGTATTGTGACAAGGCTAAAAGAATTTGGCTCCACTACTCAGCTTATTATCTCAGCTATGAATTTATTTATTGCTCAGAGATTGGTAAGAAAATTATGTGAATGTAAAGAGGAATATATGCCTACTGAGTCAGAAGTTGACCTAATTAAAAAGACTTTATCTATTATTTCACCTAAATCTAATCTTACAATCCCTCAAGAAATTAAAAAATTATATAAACCTAAGGGTTGTGCTAAATGTTATGGAATTGGTTATAAAGGCAGAATTGCTTTATATGAATTGTTCGAGGCTAAGGATAACATTAGAGATTTAATTATTAATAATATTCCAGAATTTAAAATATTCCGTAAAGCGGTTGAAAATGGGATGGTAACTTTATTTCAAGATGGAGTTTTACATACAATAGACGGAGAAACTTCGCTTGAGGAAGTCTTATCTGTAGCTGGAGATATAGGTTATATAGATGAGATTTATGAATCTACTCTAAGCTCGGCTTTATCCAGAGGAATTCATATCAAAAAATCAAGCAATACTCTGCCTGAAATTACCCATCTTTCTGAATCTATGTCTATTGATGATCAGTTAACTGCTATTACCAATGCTGCTCTTGTCAAAAGAGCTACTGATATTCATCTTGAGCCTGATATGGCTGATTTGATTATTCGTTTTAGAATTGATGGAGTTTTGTATGAAGAAGCTCGTGTTCCAAAATCTCTTTATCCTCAAATTCTAAGCCAAATTAAAATTTTTGCGGGGCTTGCTCTGGATATTACAAATAAAATTCAAGAGGGGCGATTTACTATCTTTAGCGATAAAAACTTTGATGTAAGAGTATCTATTATTCCGGGAGGTTATGGACAGACCATTGTGCTTAGAATATTAAGGTCAGATATTGCCAGTCTAAAATTGCAAGATTTGGGTATGGATGAATATAATATTGGGCTTTTGCAACAGCAATTACAAGCTACTACTGGGCTTATTTTGGTGACAGGTCCTACTAGTGCCGGTAAATCTACCACTCTATATGCTACTCTAAATACTCTGAATCAGCCTGGGGTCAAAATTATTACGATTGAGGATCCAATTGAATACAAATTATCTGGAATTTTACAAACCAGTATCAATGAGGAGACTGGATATAGTTTTCCTAATGCTATCAAGGCCTTACTGAGACAAAACCCTAATATTGTCTTGATCGGAGAAATAAGAGATACTGAGACTGCCAAAGTAGCTATGCAAACTGCAGCAACTGGGCATCTTTTATTGTCGACTCTGCATACCAATGATGCAGCCTCTGCCATTTTGAGATTATATGATTTAGGAATTGGGTTATCTGAGATAGCTACTTTTGTAAATGTGACTATAGCCCAGAGAATTGTAAGAAAGATTGACCCTGAACATTCAGATATTATCACTTTATCTGGGGATCAAAAAAATATTATTAAATCTAGACTCCCTGAGAGATATCATAATTTAATCCCCGATACTATTCTCTCAGCTAAATCCACTCCTGAGAATCCTAGTGGCTATAATGGTATCACAGCTGTTTTTGAGGTTTTGGTATTAAGTCCTAAAATCAAAGATATTATTATAAACCAAGCTTCAACAGCTAATATAAAAGCTTTAGCAGTTGAGGAGGGCATGACAACTTTGGAAGTTTCTGGTATTCTAAAGGTATTAGACCATACCACAGATTTTGCTGAATTAGAAAGAGTATTAGGTATCAAAGTATTATAATTTTATGGAGCAAATAATCTCACGATCTAGTCTAGAGACCCAAGAAATAGCCAAGAATCTTGCTCAGGGAATTTTAGCCAATAAAAGAGCTAATTTGGTTTTATTAGAGGGAGAGCTAGGAGGAGGGAAAACTACTTTTAGCCAAGGCTTTATGGCAGGACTTGGTATTATTGAGAATATTACTAGCCCTACTTTTGTGATTATGAAGTCTTATACAATCCCAAATTCAGAGTATATAATTTATCATCTGGATTTATATAGATTGAATCAAGAGTGGGAGGTATTAGACTTGGGTATTATGGATTTGATACAAAATCCTAAAAATATTATGCTAATCGAATGGGCTAGCAAAACCCCAAAATTATGGGAGAATTTACCTCATACTATGATTAAATTTGAAGTTATAAATCCCACAGAGAGAGTTATTACTATTAACCCTTAAATATAAACATATATGAATTATCAATGCACTGTAATTGGAGATATTGCCCTAGATAGATTTTTATTAGTGCCAGATATGCCTATTTCTCCCTCCCCTTCTAATCCTGGTAATTTTACTCTGAATTTAGAAATTGGGCATAAAATTCCAGTCTCACAAGTTTACGATTCTATTGGGGGGAATGCCTATAATTTGGCTTATGGTTTGAGTTTACTCGGTATTAACACCGCTCTTGTAGCCTCTATTGGGGAGGATAATTTATCTAATTATATTATAGATGCTATCGATGGACTTAATCTTAATACTGAGCATATAGTCAAAACATCTAATTCAGGGATTAATCAATCAACAATTTTGTCTGTCAATGGGGAGAGAATTGTGTTTTCGCATCATCAGCCCAAAGATTATACTAATTTGAGTCTACCTACAAGCGAATGGTTATATATTACCTCTCTTAGCAAGGGTTCGGAAGCTACTCTCCAAAATATAATCAATAATTCTAATAATTATAAGCTAGTTTTCAATCCTGGATCTTATTTATTAAAGCATAATTTAGATTTGATTCATCAGATTTTACCAAAAACCGAAATTTTATTTGTAAATAAAGAAGAGGCTCAATATATTAGTAATAATACTGATGAGAATATTATTGCTTTGATTCAGAATTTACATAATCTGGGAGCTAAAATTATAGCTATAACCGATGGGAATAATGGAGCCTATGTTAGCAATACTGAGAGTAAATTGCATTTACCAGCCAGACAAGTAGAAAAAAAAGAAACTACAGGAGCAGGGGATGCTTTTGCGGCTGGATTTTTAGCCTCTTTTATTCAAAATAGTGAAGATATTGGGCAAGCTCTCAAATGGGGTATTATACAAAGCTCCTCAGTTTTACGAGAAATTGGCTCAGTCAATGGACTAAGTTCACTTGATGAGGTGAATGCAATAGCCTCCACCCTATCTCCTCAAAATATATGATTATAGATATTAGCCGAAAATTAGACATTAACATACCCGAATATTATCAATTAACAGATTGGGCTCAGTTGACTCAATCCGATTATATCGCTGTGGAGAGAATTTATATTAGTGAGAATAATCAGCCGATACTATTGGCTCAGGTGTATATTTATAAGTTGATTGCAAAATATACCCAAATTTATATACCTCGTGGACCAATTGTATATACTCAGGAATTATCACAGGCACAAATTCAGGAATTTTGGCAAGATATCAAGACTATTGCTACGAAATATCAAGCTGTTTTTACTTTGGTTGAACCAGCTCAAAATTTATATCATAATTATAATAGGATTTTAGCTAATAAAACTCTCAAAACAAATTTTGAGAGATTACCTCATCAAACTCAAGTCCTAGATTTGAATTTATCTGAGGAGCATTTATTAGAGTCTATGCATCCCAAAATGCGCTATAATATTAAATTAGCTCAAAAAAAAGGAGTCAAAATTTCAAGCCTTCCCTATACCCATACTGAATTTGAGAAGTATTTTGATGTTTTTTTTGACTTGATGCAAGAGACAGCTAAAAGAGGAGATTTTGCAATACATCCTAAATCACATTATAGACATTTATTACAAGCTAATTTAGATAATATAAAAGTCTCTCTGATGATAGCAGAAGCCGGCGATAATATTCTAGCTACTAATATAATTTTAGACACTCCTGAACAGAGAATTTATCTACACGGGGCTTCTAGTAGCCAAAATCGCAATCTGATGGCTCCCCCACTTTTACAATGGCAGGCTATTTTGGAGGCTAAAAAAATGGGGAAGAAAATCTATGACTTTTGGGGGATTTCTGATACCAAAAAATCTTGGCAGGGGATTTCAAGGTTTAAAAAACAATTTGGGGGCAAAACCATTCCCTATCCAAGTAGCCGAATTGCTATTCATAATAGAGTTATATTCATTCTATATAGTTTATTTCGTAAACTTCGTAATAAATCTATTTGATAATAAATAAAAGCTATAGTAAACTATAAATATGAGTATTCTATCTAATATGATTATATGAAAGCCTCAATTAAAAAATTCCGCCTCGCAATCATAATCCCAGCTATAATCCTAGCGATTTTGGCTATAGCTTCTGGTGTTATACTTTATATTTATCGAGATTCAGTATATCCTAATATCTCCGTACAGGGGTTAGATATTAGCTCTAAAAACCTAAAAGAAGCTTTTGAAATCCTGGATAAAGAAAACAAAATTCTCAGTGCTAAAAATATTATTCTAACTTATGAAGATCAAGAATATACCACTAATTTAGATGAATTAGGTATAAAACTCAATACAGATGAGACTTTGATTAAATCTTATAAAATCAAAAGAGAGGGTAATATTATAGAGCAAATCCAAAAAGCTTTTCAGCTAATAGATATAAATTGGGTATATGAGAGTAATACCGAAGCTCTAGAATCGTCTCTTGGAGCTAAAGTTAATCCAGCTCTTAAAGCATTAGCTGATGCTAAATTAGATTATAAAGATGGGGAAATCATCATAATCCCAGAGCAAGCGGGAGAAAGTCTAGATAGTGCTAAAATTGTACCTGCTATTATGGAGAATTTGACAAAAGAGCAAGTAAAATTAGCTATTCCACTGAATAAGCAAGCTCCTGCTATTACGACCGCTTCTTGGGAAGCTCAAAAATCTGAATTAGATGCTCTGGTTGTTAAACATGATATATTTTTTAACAATACCAATATTACTATTCCTGCTGAGGAAATAGTCACTTGGATTACTATTGACCAGACTACTAAAAAGATTGGGATTTCTCAAGATACTATCAAAGAATATCTCGAGTCAGTCCAGAAAACTCTCACTAGTCAACCCATAAATGCTAAACTAAGATTTGACCCCGCTACCCAACAAGTACAAATTATTCAACAGGGTCAAGAAGGAACCAAATTGATGATGGAAGAGAGTTCCAAGAGAATCAAAAATGATATTTTAGCCGGAGTAAAGCGAACTGAATTATTCGTAGCTGTCACCTCCCCTCAAATTGATGAGTCCCAATTCGAAGCTCTGGGAGTCAAGACTTTACTCGGGAGAGGTGAGTCTAATTTTCGAGGGTCTAGTAAAAGTAGAATTAAAAATATCAATGTCGCTGCTAATAAAATCTCCAGCACCCTTTTGAAGCCAGGAGAAGAATTTTCTTTCGTCAATACCTTAGGTAAAGTAGATGCTAGAAGTGGATATTTACCTGAATTAGTAATCAAAGGTAAAAAAACTATACCTGAATATGGAGGAGGAATTTGCCAAGTCTCCACTACCCTATTTAGAGCCGCCCTCAATGCAGGGTTACCAATTTTGGAGAGAAGAAACCACTCCTATGTAGTTAATTATTATGGGAAACCAGGACTTGATGCTACAATTTATCTACCAAGACCAGATTTTAGATTCCAAAATGACACCAATCATCATATTTTGATACAGCATTATATTACAGGTACAACTCTATATTATGAAATTTATGGAACTTCAACTGGCAAGACCGCTAAGACCATAGAGCCGGTAGTACTCGAATCTAGCCCAGATGGGTCAATGAAAACCGTAGCCTATAGAGAAATTTATGAGGGAGATGCGATGATAAAAAGAGATGCCTTCTACTCTACTTATCGCCCACCAAACAAAGTGACCTCTAACCCATTACAATAATTGTATTATGATTAGACTTTATAATACCCCAGCTCGAGCTATAGTGCCATTCAAGCCAATACATCCAAAGAGAGTGTCAATTTATAGTTGCGGTCCCACAGTATATGATAGACAACATATTGGAAATTTGAGAAAAGCTCTGTTTGATGATTTACTAAAACGGACCCTACAATTACATAATTATAATATCTACTCCGTCACCAATATTACTGATGTAGGACACCTTGTAAGTGACGAGGATACCGGCGAGGATAAATTAGAAAAAGGAGCAAAAAGAGAAAACCTAACTGCCCAAGAAGTAGCTATCAAATACACCAAACTCTGGCAAGAGGATTTAGCTAAACTCAATATAACTCCCTCCGACCATTACCCGAAAGCCACAGAATATATAAGAGAACAAATTAACCTCATCAAAAGATTAGAGCGTAAAGGCTATACTTATATTACCAGTGACGGAGTCTACTTTGATACGACTAAATTCCCAGAATATGCTGATTTTGCGCATCTCAAGCTTACTAATCAAGAAGCCGGAGCCCGAGTAGATATGGGAGAGAAAAAATCCCCCTCAGACTTTGCTCTCTGGAAATTCTCACCCAAAGGAGAGACAAGACAAATGGAATGGGATAGCCCTTGGGGAATTGGTTTCCCAGGTTGGCATTCAGAATGTGTAGTAATGGCAGACTCACTCCTCCATGCTCCCTTTGATATACATACCGGAGGTAAAGATCATATTCCAATTCATCATACCAATGAAATAGCTCAGTTCAAAGCAGATACTGGCAAACCAATGGCAAATTATTGGCTACATAGCTATTTTCTGACCGTCAATACAGCCAAGATGTCCAAGTCTGCTGGGACTTTTATCACTCTTGATGAGATTATTGGAGAGGGCTATTCCCCACTAGATTTAAGATTATTAGTATTGATGGCACATTATCGCTCTGATATAGACTTCTCTTGGGAAGCTTTGACTCAAGCCAAACAAACCCGCCAGCGTATTGTAGACTTTATAAATAGAGTAAATACTATCAAGCCCCATCGCAAAAACCCCAAACTCCAAAAGCTCATCCGAGATACTTATAATAATTTCAAAAAGTCCCTCTTCTCCGACCTAGACTCCCCCAAGGCTATTGCCTTTATATTTGAATTTGTAAAAGAAATCAATACTGCAATAGATGCCCAAGAGCCAATCCCAAGACGCCATATAATCAAATTATTCCAGAGACTAGAGCGAGTCTTGGCTCTTGATTTACCACTCACTAAACCCGACATCCCCACTGAGATAATAAAAATTTTCAATCAACGCAATCAAGCCCGAGCTGATAAAGACTTCGTGCAAGCTGACAAATTAAGACAAGAATTGTCCAATTTAGGCTACACCATCCAAGATAAAGATGGGCAAAGTGTTATTATAAAGATGTAATAAAAAGCCTCGCACTCAGCGGGGCTTTTTTATTTTTTTCGTAGGGCTTTTGTCCCTCCTATTAGCTCTTATAAAAGAGATATTAGGAGGGGGCGTCACGCCCGAGGCGGATGTAC
>Ga0172367_10002203_pt1 | contig 26960 bp, 22 predicted proteins | sample Lak10m_FD_114542 | JGI IMG/M metagenome (GOLD analysis project Ga0172367, IMG submission 114542) | Freshwater microbial communities from Kabuno Bay, South-Kivu, Congo - kab_022012_10m | ecosystem: Environmental > Aquatic > Freshwater > Lake | place: Democratic Republic of the Congo: South-Kivu...
AAGCTCGAAGAGCTCAAAGCAATGGTGAATGATTGTTCAAATATTACGTTCATTCCACCTGTGCCCAAGAGAATGGTACATTCCGTGATTCGCATGTTTGATGTCTGTTACATGGGCATGCTCAATGATCCGCTCTATTCTTACGGAGTTTCACCGAACAAAATATTTGATTATCTCTATTCCGCTAAACCTGTAATTTTTGCTGTTAATTCGCCAGGCAATCCGGTTGAATGTGCCGGTGGATTAGTAATCATTCCTGAGAGCACAGAAGCCTTGGTCGCTGCTATCGAAAAATTGTATGTAATGCCGGAAGATCAACGCAAACAAATCGGCGCAAACGGTCGTAAGTACGTTCTTGATAATCACACATATCCTGCGCTGGTCCAACTGTACATGTCGCTCATCGTATAAATAAGCGGGTAAAGTGTAGTATCTTGCGAATGCATTACCGGAAATGTCTGTGATACAGAAAGCACAACTAAATATACATTACATCTTAACGCTTGTATTTGCGTTTTTGTTGCCGATCTATCCTAACTTTTCCTCTCTAACTTCTGCATTCCTCCTTCTGAATTGGTTGATCGGATTGTTTTTCGGAATTCAGAATTTTCGTGAGATCAACAAACGGACTTTCTTACTTTCAGCGGGATTTTTCGGTATTTACCTTTTGGGACTTTCCTGGTCGCACAATGTTGCGAGCGGACTTAGAGAACTCGAAACCAAACTAACGTTTCTGTTGTTTCCGCTCATCTTTCTTACTGTACAACTCAGCGCCGATAAAATCCGCGATGTGTTCAGAACTTTCATTCGAGGTTGTGCCTTTGCTATAGTTTTTCTCCTGTTTCTTTCATTGTGGCAACTTTTTGAAACACGATATCGCATCGCACACGGTGAAGTTCTCGACGACTTCGGAATCAACTTCTTTATGAAAGATCGTCTTTCTCGATTTGTACATCCCAGCTATCTCGCCATGTATTTTCTGTTTGCCGTGTGGCTGATGTACAAAGAACGCATCTTCATTACTGCAAAACGCTGGGGAAGAATTGCAGTTTATACATTGTTGGTGACCGGCATACTGCTTACTGTCTCGAAAGCCGGAGTTTTGGGACTCACCTTGATCGGCTCTCTGATCATGTATGAACTGATGGTTGTGCGGAAAAAGTGGAAACTTGGTGTTGGTATAATTGCTATTGTGTTAATCATGTTTGCTACTCTGTTCGTTTCTGTTCCTCAGTTCAGTGAACGCTTTCTTGCAGCGATCAGCACGGTTACGCACAAAGGCAATTCCAATGAACCGAAAGAAAGTACGGCATCCAGAATTCAGGTTTGGAAAGTTTCAGCTGAGCTGATCGCGAAGAATCCTTTGCATGGAACAGGGACGGGAAGTGCTAAGGATGAATTGTGCAAGCTGTATGAGAAATACGGAATGCAGGCGCCACTGGAGATTCGCATGAACTCTCACAACCAATATCTGGAAACGACGGTTACATTAGGAGTTTTTGGATTGCTGTGGTTGTTAGCCATGTTATTCCTTCCGATGATTGATTCCTTCCGCCGCGGGAATTCACTGTATTGGGGTTTTATCCTCATCATCATATTGAATATCTTTGTGGAGTCAATGTTCGAAGCGCAGTCCGGAGTGTTGTTCTTCACTTTCTTCAATGTTCTTTCATCCGTTTACTTCAGTAAAAAAGAAAAATTATGATTCCTTTCTCACCACCTCGTATTGATCAGAAAATCATTGACGAGGTAACCGATACGCTGAAATCCGGATGGATCACTACCGGACCCAGGACCAAAAAATTTGAGAAGCAACTCACGCTTTATTGCGGTAGTCAAGCAACGTTGTGCCTGAATTCTGCAACGGCAGGATTGGAAATCATGCTGCGTTGGTTCGGGGTGAAAGCAGGTGATGAAGTGATTCTTCCCGCTTACACATATTCTGCAACGGCAAATGTGGTGATTCATTGCGGAGCTACACCGGTTTTCGTGGATGTCAACGCAAGCGATTTCAACATCAATCCTGAAAACATTCGCAAAGCAATTACGCCGCGTACAAAAGTGATCATGCCTGTTGATTTCGGCGGATGGCCTTGCGATTACGATACTATCAATGCAATTGCCAAAGAAGCGGCTTCATCTTTTGTTGCGGAAAGCGAAAATCAAAAGAAGTTGGGTCGCATTATGGTTCTTTCTGATGCGGCACATTCCATTGGAGGAATTTATAAAGGAAAAAAGACAGGAAGTCTTACAGATGTTTCCGTTTTTTCATTTCACGCTGTGAAGAATCTCACTACAGCGGAAGGCGGAGCAGTTGCACTTAATCTTCCGGAACCGTTCGACAACGAAGAGGAATACCGCAAGTTGTGTGTAAGCACGCTGCACGGACAGAATAAAGACGCTCTTGCCAAAATGCAGAAGGGCAATTGGAAGTATGATATTGTGGAGGCCGGATACAAATGCAACATGACAGATATTATGGCTGCAATCGGTCTTGTGGAATTAGCGCGTTACGATTCCGATACGCTCGTGAAGCGTGAGAAAATCATGGATCAGTACAACTGGACATTATCTGCTTACAGTTGGGCTGAACTTCCCGTAACGCGGACAGCAGATACGTTTACATCCTGTCATCTTTATCCGTTGCGTATCAAGAATATTACAGAACAACAACGTGATGAAATCATCAAGCGCATTTTCGATCATGATGTAAGTGTAAACGTGCATTTCATACCGGTACCAATGATGAGTTTTTACAAATCGCTTGGGTACGACATGAAAAACTATCCTGTAGCATACAACAACTTCTCACGCGAAATCAGTCTTCCTGTGTTTTACGACATGACGGAGGAGAATGTGAAAACCGTTCTGGAAGCGGTAGTGCGTTCTGTGCATGACGTGATCGGAACCAATCAGTAATCGATGAAGCGCGCTTTCGATATTATCTTTTCTTTTTTCGGATTGCTCGCGCTCTTTCCGTTTTTTCTCTTCATAGGAATCTGGATTCTCATTGACAGTCCCGGTGGAATTTTCTACTGCCAGACACGTGTTGGTCGCAACAATCGCGATTTCCGCTTGTGGAAGTTTCGTTCCATGCGTCCCGATTCCGATAAGAAAGGTTTGCTCACTGTTGGCGGTCGTGATCCGCGCATCACGAACAGCGGATATTTCATTCGTAAATACAAGATTGATGAATTGCCGCAGTTGATTAACGTTCTCACCGGAGACATGAGTTTCGTTGGTCCGCGACCTGAAGTGAGAAAGTACGTGGATCTTTACAACGAAGAACAGAAACGCGTGTTGCTGGTGCGTCCCGGCATTACAGACATTGCTTCTCTCGAATATTTCGAAGAGAATGAATTACTGGGAAAGTCGTCCGATCCTGAACGCACATACATTGATCAAATCATGCATGCTAAATTGAAACTGAACTTGCAGTATATCGATAAAGCCAATCTGGGGACGGATTTAAGCATGATTTTCAAAACCATTGCACGGATATTTAAATAGCGGCTTTGACCCACTTAATTTTTCATACGATTGTCGTGGTAAGATTTCCCTGCTTAGAGGATTTATCACTATGCGTACAGGTACAAAATTAAACACAACAAGCATACCTTATTTCACTTCTTGCAATACGTATATTCTTACACTTCCGTATTGCACCTTTTTATTCTGGAGATAAGGTTGCAACGACGAATCATTTAAAGTGTATTCAGAATCGGTGAAGAGATATTTCGCGCCTTGCGACATCATTTTCTCAAGATGTTCAGCAGAAAGTTCTGAATCCACATAAGACCAGCAACGCTTGTGTGCATAGTAAGGCAGAATGCTCTGTGTTGCATCATTGCCGATGATAACACGAACAGAATCCGGCGCCGCATTTCGAATTTCATTGCGATATGTGTACCAGTCTTTGTTGAAGGTTGCTTTGTAGGGACTCCATCTCGAATCAATTCGCAGCCATGCTGTGAGTGGTGCAATCAAGAGTAAAAAAATAACAGCGTGCGAAATCCACTTACGATTATGTGAGCGCAGGAACTTAATTCCTGCAACCGCTACCAGGAAAATCAGCGGAAGAAACGGTAACATGTAGTAATCGTGAATCAATCCGATGAGCGTGATTTCATAACCGAAATACGCAGATAAAAACAAAGCGGTGACCGTTAATGGAAGATGTTTATTCAGTAATGAAGCGCGTTTACGGAATACGAAAATCAATCCGGCAAGAAAGAACGGAACTGCAGCGTAATTGAGATACAATTCCGGCAGCATTGAAATTAACTGTCCGAAAATAATTTCACCAACTGAACTTTCGTTTTCGAAGCTGGAAAGAAATCCGCCAAGAACGGGATTGTCTTTCATTTCCTGAAGCGATTTTGCGTACCACCAGATTACGGGAATAAGAAACACGAGATGCAACGCATACTTCATGATTTTGCTTCCGGCTTCTTTCGATCGGATCATGTTGAACAACATGCCTGCAGGAATTCCGGCGAACAGGATGTAAGGTAACTTTGCCATTGCAGCAACACACAACAGCAGCGCGGCAGGAACAGAATGTTTTAATGAACCGGATTCCGCATGTCGGTAAAAGAGATACATACTCCACACAGCTGCACTCAACGCAAATATGTCGGGCAAAGGATTTACAGAGTAATAATAGAACAGCGGAGAAAACATGAATAGTGATGCTCCCGCCGCGCCAAGCATTTTGTTTCGCGTAAGTAAGGTGACGAGCAGATAAAAACCAATGATGCACAGCACGGAAATTGCAAAGCAGTAATATCGTGTTACTGTGATGCTCTGGTGCATGATGCGGTACAGTTGCGCCGTTGTCCATTGGAAGATTGGAAATTCTCTAGGGGTAATTCCATCTGTTTCTCCACGTGCGAGTTTGCGCGGGTGAAGAATATTGTTGTCTTCCTCGTAAAAGCAATCGATGTTACTCTGCGTATAAACCTGGCGCCAGGTATGCGGGCCGAGAATGTCGAGATTGAAAATTCTGTAATGCAGAAAAAAACTGCAGCAGATAATTAATGTAAGTAAAGCAGGAGCGGAGCTCAGTCGTTTCATTCGCGCAACTTAGCTGTCCAATGCATCGCGCAATACGCGTAATTCATCCACCTTGTTCGGATAACCGAGTTTCTCGTATGATGCCATCAGATTATTCAGCAATCTGCGAATGATGGTCATGTTGCTGCACGGTGCGAAAAATTCGGGCTGCGCTTCCAATCGCTGCTGACGGATGAAAGCTTCGATTTCTTTTTTGCTGACAACCGAACCGCGTGAAAAAGGATTGATATAGAATAATACTGAATCAACATCTGTCATTCTGGGAATCTGTTTCACGTTCTGATCAACATATGCAAGAACGAAATGCTCCGGAAGATTCACTCCGTAAATCGGAATGCGAAGATCCTGTGCAATCACAGCGTAAATTACAGACAATGAAACCTGATTTCCTTTTTTCGTTTCCAACACATTGTTGATGTACGAATTCTGCGGTGCATGAAAATTCGCTGTGTTCCCTCCGAAATTGTGAACGTCAAAGAGAATGTGGTTGATCACACGAACTTTTTCCAGCGCAGTCAGATTGTTGTTCAACTCCAGCCAGATATCCTGTTTGATCTGATCGAGATGTTTGCGAATCAAACTCTCATTCAAATCCGGATACTGCGAACGTGCAACCAGCAAAGCACCGGTCAGCAAATCCTGTTCATCCGGCAAAGCCCATTGTTTGAAAGCGCGAACTAATGATTCCGATTGAATGCGTTGAATGATGCCTTCAATGCGCTGTTGTAAAACAGTATCAAAAGAATTTTCCCATGCCGATTCCAATTCAGGAATCACTTCATGTCCCATCGACAGCAGCTTGGCGCGAATCTGATGATAAACTTTCTCATCAGGATCATCCAGCAAACTGATCAATGCGTGTATTTCTGTTTTATCCATATGGGGTTCAACAAATATACGTCCGACAGGTAAATTTCAGTTTTAACAACTTCTTAGTTTTTAACAGCGAAGCGTTCAAGCACCGTCTCAATCAGCTTGTGAATCACAGGATGATAATCTTTGCTGTATTGGCGTGCAACTCTGTTGGCAATAATCGCGCAAACCGTCAGACAATTATGCCCGAGCAAGGTTCCGAGACCGTACAATGCCGATGTTTCCATCTCAAAATTGGTCACGCGATGTTCGCCGAAACGGAACGATCCGAGTTTTTCATTAAGATCTGCCAATGCAGGAGCCAAACGCAATTGTCGCCCTTGCGGACCGTAAAATCCTGGAGCTGTTGCGGTAATTCCGGAAGTCATATCAAACGCAATGCGCGCATGCAATTCAGCAGAAGCTTTTACTACGTAAGGGTAGGGAAGACCTTTCAGCCATCCTGCATGATTCATGAATGATTCTGCAATGGCGCTTTGATCGCACAGATCCAATCCTGCGTAATAGTTCAGCAATCCATCGAATCCCATTCCGTGCGATGACGCAACGAATGAATCAACAGGAATATCTCCTTGCAGCGCGCCGCTCGTTCCGATACGTACAATGTTCAGCGATTTACGTTCCGGCTTGATTGTTCTGCTTTTCAGATCAATGTTCACCAACGCATCCAGTTCATTGAGCACAATGTCGATATTGTCCGTTCCGATTCCGGTCGACAACGCTGTGATGCGTGTGCCTTTGTAATATCCGGTGTGCGTTACGAACTCACGATTCTGAACTTTACAGTCCACTTTTTCGAAGAAAGAAGAAATCTGTTCAACGCGACCTTGATCGCCAACAACAATGACATTATCGGCCAGATCTTCCGGCTTCAGTTTGAGGTGATAGATGCTTCCGTCGGGGTTCAGAATGAGTTCTGATTCAGCTATTGGAGTTTGCATTGATTTTCGCTTAAATTCCTTCAAATATGCAGAATCCGCGTTAATATATGCATGCCTGATTTTCCAGTTTTTTGCTTATTTTTGCGCATCTTTAACCGATCTAAATTTAAAAGCAGCACCCAACCAAACGATTATGAGTAACACTCCGAACAAAGTTGTAGTTCCTATTGATTTTGGCGAACAGTCGTTCATCGCTCTTGAACAAGCCGCGCATCTTGCGAAAATGATTCAAGGTGAATTGACACTGGTGTACGTAATGGAAACCGGCGGATTCCTGAGCCGTTTCATTTCTAAATCTGATGATGATGAAATGCGCAAGGAAATCAACGCAAAACTCGATGAAGCAATTGCTAAAGTTGCAAGCGAGCACGGCGTGAAATCCGACAAAGTTATTGCGCACGGATCGGTGTATGAAAAAGTGGCTGAAGTAGCGGATATGCTCAGCGCGAGATTCGTTGTAATGGGTACAAGCGGATCTGCTGCAGGTCGTAAACGTTTCATAGGATCTAATGCCTTGCGCATTGTTCGTGAATCAAAAGTTCCTGTTATCACTATCAAAGGAAAACATCACCGTGACGGCTGCAAGAACATTGTAGTTCCTCTGGATTTGACAAAAGAAACACGTGAAAAAGTTACCAAGGCAATGGAATTTGCCAAGATGTACGGAGCGGATATCCGCATTGCATCGGTTCTTTTCACTTCCGATGAGTTTATCGTAAACCGATTGACACGTCAGCTTTCTCAAGTGAAAGCGTATATCGAAAAACACAACCTGCGTTGCACTGCAGAAATCATCAAAGGAATTAAAGGTGAAGAGTCGCTTGGACAAATCATCGTGGATTACTCCAACAAAGTGGAAGGCGATCTTCTTTTGATCATGACGCAGCAGGAAACGGACATCACCGATCTTTTCATCGGTTCTGCCGCTCAGGAAATCATCAACAAATCGGATATTCCGGTTCTTTCTATCGTTCCTACTCCGAAGAAAGATCTTGCGGAATTCCACCCGTATTAATCGATACGATTTCGAACGAAAAGCCTCTCAAAATATTGAGGGGCTTTTTTATTTCTAAGGAATATCATTTGAATTGTCGTTGCGGGTGCTGATATTTACTGAAACACTTCGATTATGAACTTCAACATCCGTAAAATTCTTGTGCCGGTTGATTTTTCCGAAACAGGAAAACTTGCTTTGGAACATGCCTCTTTCCTTGCACGCTTAGCGAAAGCCGATCTTCATTTGCTGCACGTAATGCCGGCAATGGAATATCATTTTGAAATTCCTGAGCCTGTAATGCGCATCGAGAATCACGAGCAAGTGAACAAGATCGTGGAGCAGAAGCTCGCGGAATTGGTGGAAGACGTGCGAATCAATTACGGATGCAAAGCAACTGCCTCTTTCTCCAATGGAAAAATTGCGCATGAAATTGTGGAAGAGGTGAAGGAGAAGAATATCGACCTCATCATCATGGGTACGCACGGCGCTTCCGGATTTGAAGAATTCTTCATCGGCAGCAACGCACACAAAGTTGTGACTGTTGCGCCTTGTCCTGTTATTACCGTGCAAACACACGCGGTGAAACTCGGATTCACCAATATCGTTTTGCCTATTGACAGAACAATGCATTCGCGCGAGAAAACGGAATATGCAATAGCATTGGCGAAGTTGTTCATGGCAAAGATTCACATTGTTGGATTGCTGGAAGAAGATGAAGATCACGGCAACGAGAAATTGCAGATCGTGCTCGACCAGGTGCAACACGCCATTGAGAAAGCGGATGTGTTGTACTCACGTCATACCATCAAAGGCGATAACCTTGCAGTGGAAGCGCTGAAGTACGGCGCACGCGTGAATGCAGATCTCATTGTAATCATGACAGAACATGAATCAGAAATGAGCGGCATTTTCCTCGGGCCACGTGCGAAACAGATTGTCAATCACTCCAAGATTCCTGTGTTGAGCATCAAGCCAAGCGACGGTAAGTTTTCTGACCTGGATATGGGCGGAGCATACACGTTCTAAACTCAAAATCACTCCATAAGAAAAGCGTCCCCGATTTTCCGGAGACGCTTTTTTGTTTTGGTGTCGCACTTACTTATTGTGCGGGTTCTCTTTGGAACCGAATACTTTTTTCAGGATGTCTGTTCCTCGTGCAACAGGGTTGGTGCGGATATTTTTCTCTTCATCGCCCACGAGTTTGAAAAGTCCGTTGATCGCGCGCTCGCAAACGTATCCGTCGAGATCTGGATTTACCGGCGTTACAAAAGGAATCTTGTTGTACGCATCAGCCAGCGGTTTCCACTGCTTGGTGAGTTCCACTTTCTGTGTAGCAGACGCCACAATCGGGCGGAAGCGGATCATCAGAGAGTCGGTACATTTTACACGCAGGTAGTTTGTAGCTGCAGTATCTGTTCCGCGAAGGATGTTCAATCCGTCGCCGATAGTCATGCTGGTAATCGCATTGATAAAGATCGGCGCTGCAGATTTCGCTGCTTCTTCAGCCGCGCGGTTCAGTGTTTCTTCGAATTTGGTTACCTGCGCTCCCAGACCCACTTTTACAGCATTGTCTTTCACTTTCTGCGCAGCAGGAGGGAAAGGGATAAAAATGGCAGGATTTTTAAAGAAGCCGTCGGTTTTTGAAGCATTGGTGGTTCCTTTGTTTACACCTTGTTTCAGGGCTTCTTTCAGGCCTTTAATCGCATCAGCGTTGGTAAGCGGCGCTGCTGCTGTAGTGTTAACGGAATTCGCTGCATCAGTAGCGAGCTTTTGTAATTCTTTACATGCTACCAGAAAGATGCTTCCGGCGAGCAGATATATTGCAATTTTTTTCATGGCTGGTTAAATTGTACATTTCAAACATACAAATAGTTTGCCAGAAATGGAGGGGTGGGTAGGTGGATGATGTGAACTGCAATAGATTGCAGGTTGAATTTCTCTGGAGATGTGCGGCGTTTGGGAATAGAGTACGTGAATGAATTAATGTGGAAAGGGCGGTGAGAATTGTGAAATCGGTTTCTTGGAGCCTGCTCAATTAAAAATGTTCAAAAGCTATCGCAGCATATTTTTTATCATTCGATCATCAGGATCTTTTGAGCCTGAGTATGTGGCGATGATATATACTGAAGTACTTCTCTTGAGTAACGTCAAATAAATTTTGGTTCGAGGATCAGTCTCTGTGAACGCATTAATTGAACGCGCTCCAAAAACAAACTAATTTCCGGACACTGAACCTTCCTTGAGCGAAAGATTTTTAATACTGAATTCATAAAAGAGTACCGAGTCTCCTTTTGCGCTGCTGTCAAATAATTTATCAAAGTAGACGATTTCCAAATCTTTAAAAACAGAGTCGCCCACAGGCGTAAACCCCATTTCGATACGAGATAAGTGAGTTCCCTTATATATCAGTCCTTCAGTTCTATTGTTAGGAGCTTTAAGAATGGTCACAAAGGAAGCAAGCGGAGTATCATTCAATTGCTAAACTTTGTGAATCTAAATATTAATCGCATTGTCGTAAACAAAGTAACAATAAGGATGATGAGAAACAGGAACTTCAGTAGAGTTACACTGTAATCGGAGTCGAAAAGTGTCGTTAAAAAGTGATGAATATTCAGTTATAGAATTGGTTGACCTTCGGCTTATTTCTGATTCAGATAAAGCGGCCTCTTGCGCAGTGCTTAAGAATGATGCTACTCCTGCGCGAAACATTAAAAAGAAAAGCACAGCAAATAGGCAAGAAATGACAAGTATTATCGTAGTTCGTTTGTTCATCCTGTGCTGGTCAATCAAAGTTGTGGATTAATCCACAACTTTCCTTCAAAGTTCGCACATGAAATCTACATGTTCAAGTTATTTCCCGCGTACAAACGGGTGTAAGTAATTAATGCAACTCCACCTTGATCCCTCCATTCTCCTCCCTAATTCCCACCCACAATCCTTACTTTTGCATCATGCTTGCAGAAATTATAACAATCGGGGATGAACTGCTCATAGGGCAGGTGGTGGATACAAATTCCGCTTGGATGGGACAGCAATTGGCGCTTAACGGAATTCGCCTCAACAGAAAAGTGGCGGTGTCGGATAACGCAGATGCTATTCGTGAAGCGCTGAGTGATTCAGGAAAGCGCGCGCAGGTGGTGCTCATCACCGGTGGACTCGGTCCTACGAAAGATGACATCACGAAGAAAACCATGGCGGATTATTTCGCAATGAAATTGCGTATGGATGCGGATGTGTTGCGTGATGTGGAAGCGTTGTTTAAGCGATTCAATCGCGAGATGACACCTACGAATCGTCTGCAGGCGGAAGTGCCCGATGGTTGCACTGTGCTGCGTAATAAGAACGGTACAGCTCCCGGAATGTGGTTCGAGAAGGACGGCGTGATTTATATTTCCATGCCCGGCGTTCCGTATGAGATGAAAGCGATGTTCAGCGACGAGGTGATTCCGCGTTTGCGTGAGAAATTCAGTCTGCCTGCAATTTATCACCGCACGGTAATGACACAGGGAATAGGGGAGTCGTGGTTGTCGGATACACTGGAAGAATGGGAAGCTTCTCTGCAAAGTGAAAACATAGGCTTGGCGTATTTGCCGGCTCCCGGAATTGTGCGCTTGCGATTGACAGCGTATGGAAATAATCAGCAGGAGCTGAAAGAAAAAATCAATCGTAAGATTGATGAACTGCCTGCGCTTATAGGCAAATATATATTCGCAACGGAGGATATTCCGCTTCACGAAGTGGTTGGAAACACTTTGCTTTCATTGGGAAAAACACTGGTTACAGCGGAAAGTTGCACAGGCGGATTTCTCGCGCATCAGATCACTTCCGTTGCGGGAAGTTCGCAATGGTTTTTAGGCAGCACGGTAACGTATGCGAATGAAACGAAAACAGGATTGCTGGATATTCCTCAGGATGTCATTGTGAAAAACGGTGCTGTGTCGGAAGAAGTCGCACTACGCATGGCAGAAAACGTGCGTAAAAAACTCAACGCCGATTTCGCGATTTCCACAACGGGCATTGCAGGTCCTTCAGGCGGCAGTGAAGAAAAACCTGTAGGGACTGTATGGATTGCAGTCGCCACTAAAGATTCCGTGAAAGCGAAGTTGTTTCAGTTCGGCGATAACCGCGAACGCAATATCGTGCGCAGCGCGCAAGCGGGGATGATGATGTTGTTGAAGACGATTAAGGGGGAATTTTAGGGGAAAAACCGGATCGGTGCGCTTCGCGCGATCGGTGCGATGTTGCCGCGATCGGTACAGCGAAGCTGTTGATCGGTGACGCATTCGCGTCGATAGGGACAAAATAGATCTTCCAATCATTCCGATGGAATTCCAATCAACACGCAGTGTTCCGATCATGCGAAGCATCCCGATCAGCGCGCAGCGCCCCGATCATTCCGAAGGAATCCCGATCCACACGAAGTGTGACCGATCAACGCGAAGCGTTTCCGATCAGCACGCAGTGCGCTCATCTCCTCCTCGCCGGCTTATAAATCGTCAACTTCTGCCCCACATGAATCATATCACTGCGCAGATTATTCCACTTCTTGATCTGTCCGACCGTTACGCCGTACTTACGCGCAATGCCGCCAAGTGTCTGACCTTTGGTGACCGTGTGTGTGATTCTTGTGCGACCCGCAATGGAATTCGGATTCTTGCGCAACGAGTCCGGCAGGATCAAGGCTTTCTGCTTGAGCGAAAGTGTATCCATGTTAAATACAAGTGAATCGGCATTCGGATTCTGCGCCATCCATTGTACCGTACGCACCATCGCCTCTGTAAACAAGTCGCCTTTCAAACGATATCCGCGCGGTGATAAATGTATTCCGTCCGGCTGTGCGTAACTGCGTTCCATCCAGCGCGACATTGTAGTGCGACCTCCGGAAATCCAATACCAATCAAACAATCCGCAATCCTGTTCTTTCGCAATGCGGTGAATGAGCTTGGAAAAATTTTCTCCGTTGAGCAAGTTGTCACCTTTCCAATACATATCCTGCGATGAAGTGAGAATAATACTCGCTTCAGGCGCAACGCGGCGAATGCGTTTGATCACTTCAACAATCTGCGAATCCAATTCCGGTTTGATGCTGTCGTCGTACAAATAATCGTTTGTTCCGAAATCAACAACAACTACATCCGGATCCAAAGTGGGAAGCTGCGCTTCAAACAATTCTTCGTACAAAACAGAACGATACATTGCTCCGCCAACTCCGCAATTGTGAATGATCGCTCCTTTGTCTTCAGATGTCATCAGACACATTCCGTAAAATTCAAATTCCTTCTCGTAATCGTTGCTCTTCACAACATTGGCTTTGATGATTTTACCGAACGCAGGAATATCAATTTCATAATATGGCAAAACATCTTTAGCTGATGAATCAACATTAATCGTAACAGGTTTTCCGTTTCCGAAATCCAGTTTCAGATCGTAACTGCTGTGCTGCTTCTTGCAATACACGCGCAGTTTGTTGTAAGTGGAAGGAACGGAATCGTCAAATGTAAATGTGAATCCTGCTTTGGTGTCTGTGGTGTACAACGACATTCCGATTACGCCCAGCGGAATTTTCGGAGGCAATCGCAAACTCTTTGCGTATTCCCATTCTCCTGTGTGTTCTGTTTTGTATTCAACGGATGAATATGTTTTCGCTGCGGAATACGGGAAGATCATTCCGCGACCGCCGTCACCGTGCATCTCGTGCATGTTCTTGCGCACACGACCGGGAAAAATATCGGATTGCAAATGCGAATCACCAAGATGTACCAGCGAAAGTTTCTTCTCTCCCGTGCTGTTCCAGCTTTTTACAAAATGATCCAGCGCTTTTTTCGAATAGAACTGAATCATGTTGTATTCGGGATGAATTACCGGAGAAATATTGGTGTCAAGCACCGCACGGAATTCCGTTTTCAGTTTTTGCGGATCATTCTGAACAGTATCGTTGAAGCAGGAAGTTCCTGCAATACCTGCCCAGGCTGCGAATAATATCAATGCAGCGCCTGCAACGGAAGTAACAAGAAATTGCCTCTTTCTCTTCATCAATTGTCTTTCTTCAATGATCCTGCCATAAGGCACGCCATGGATCAATTAATCTTTGATTCCGTCAACCGAAGGTTTAATGGAATCTGATTTCTTCCCAATAATACTGTCTTTCTTCGGCTTTATTGTGTCTTTGCCTGTACTGCTTTGCGTTTTTTTACCAACACCGTTCATCACTATGCCGATCATCATGATGTGCCATGAGGTATTGATGGAGAAAACGCCGTTGAGAAAAATCAGATCGGTTACTTTTTCTGTTTCAATCAGATTCAGCAAACTTCCGGTGTAATAACGATAATCAATAACAAAAACCGTTTCGTAGTGATAAGGCAAATAGGTTGCGAACGGATTTCCATAGGAGTTTTTTACGAGCACAGCTTTCTTCCCGTTCTTCACTTCTGATTCAATTTTCATGAATGGATAATCGCCACCGAGAAATACGCCGTAACCGTTGGCTCCGCTTGCGCCTTCTGCGTAAATCGCTCCGCGTAATGCTTTGTCGATGCCTTTGTTGTTCACAGTTGTTTTGTACGTGCCGGGAATTTTCCAGTATTCAACGGTGTCAGGATGTTCTTTCAAACGTGCATCGCGTGTGAGCCAATACAACGAACCGAGATATCCGGTTTTTTGTTTGTGCTCCATCTGATTGAGTTCAAGCGGTGTGAGTCCCGCTGATTTGCAATAAGCACGATACGCGTAATATGCTCCCAATCCTGTCCAGTGGTGATCTGTGCGGAAATAAATATTCTCGTTGCGGTGCGCACCGATTTCTCCATGTGCATCCACGCCTTTGATCGCAGGATCCAATGCACCGTAAACGCAATCAATATTTTTCTTCTCTGTTGAATACTGTTTTGCGTAATGCGCAGGCGCGTTATACTCAATGGACGATGGCACAGCGATATCGTAAATCTGCACTTTGCCTTGCAACTCTGCTTGATACTTGTTGATCGTGCGTGCATACGATTGCGCCATGTTGCAGTTACCACCGAAAATTTCCATTGCACGTCCTTCGTAAATGAAGAGGTTATTTACTTCTTCTCCCGGAGGACCAACCAACGAATCTGAAGTCGCGGTAGTGTCTTTGATGGAATCTCCGTTGTTCAGATTGACAGGAGGTGCATCTTGTTTTTTAATATCGGTTGCGTTGTAGAATGCAATTTCATCGTTACGGATTCCTCTCCATTCTTTCATGTTGAATGAAAACTCTACCAATTGCTCACGGAATGGAAAATTATCTGCAGCGTACAAATCAATGCTGTCGATGTATTGTCCATGCAACAAACTATCCATGGAGAAAATCGGGAATGCACACAGTTTACGTTTCTCAAAATCGGATACTGTGCTTTTCGGATAAATGAAAAACAGAATGCCCATGAAAAACAGGAACGTGGTAAAGATGACCGTGTTCAACATGGCCAGTTTCTTTCTTGATGTAATCCGCGCTGTTCTTTTCATGATCAGAATCTGTAATAGATGAACGGATTGTAACTCTTACCTGCAAGCATGGCTGTAGATAATAACAACATCGCAAAATTAAATACTGTCGACAGCATCCACATCCAGTTGAAATTGTCGCGTGTGAGCATTTTCTTGAAACGCTTGTTTGCCCATTTGTAAACTGGCAGACAAAGTACAAATGCGATGATCAGCCAGAAAACATTTTCCTGTAACGCAAGTCCGAGTTGTATACTCCAGAATCCGTTGCTGTGTGCGCCGAACATTATGCTGAGAAAATGTTGCAGTCGACTGAAATCAGTGAAGTAGAAGAGTGCCCAGCCGATAATGGCGATGAAGATGAGATACAAGTGCGCAAGCGGACGAACTTTATTCAGGATTTTCATCAGGAAGATTTTCTCAATGTAAATCAGAATACCAAAGTACAATCCCCAGAATATAAAGTTCCAGCTGGCGCCGTGCCACAATCCGGTGAGGAACCAAACTACAAACAGATTGCGGATCTGCCATTTCTTGTTTCCTCCAAGCGGAATGTAAATGTAATCGCGGAAGAACGTACCCAGAGAAATGTGCCATCTTCTCCAGAAATCGGTTGCGGAATTCGCGGTGTACGGATAGTTGAAGTTTTCGTGATAATGGAAACCGAACATTTTTCCAAGACCGATTGCCATATCGGAATAGCCTGAGAAATCGAAGTAGATCTGCGTTGAAAACATGATCACTCCGAACCAGGCTTCACCCGTTGTGAGCGCGTCGATGTCGCCGTCCATGTACTTCGCAACAAATTCCGCGGCTACGTTTGCAATGCAGACTTTCTTGAACAAGCCGATGCAGAAGCGATGAATGCCCGATGAAATGTCTTTGATATTGAATTTACGATTATCAATCTCATGCATGATGTGCTGATAACGCACAATCGGTCCGGCAACAAGTTGGTGATACAAACTCACGAACATATAAAACTTCATGATGTTCTTCTGTGCTACAACTTCGCCTCTGTAAACGTCAATCACGTAACTCAGACTCTGGAATGTGTAGAACGATATACCAATCGGTAAAGTGAACGACGGTATTTCCAGATGCGTTCCGAAAAGAGCATTGATGTTTTCGTAAATGAACCCGCTGTATTTGAAAGCCACCAGCAACCCGATATTGAAGATGACCGATATAACAATTCCCGTTTTGGCTTTCTTCGTTCCTCTGTGTTTGGCAACGTATAGCGCGTTCAGCCAATCGACCGTACTCGAGAAAAGCAGTAACAGAATCCACACCGGTTCGCCCCATGCATAAAACACGAAGGAGAAAAGTGTAAGAATCAGGTTGCGGAAATTGGCTTTCTTGGTGATGTAGTAAAGCGCCAGGTTCAGCGGGAGAAAAATGTAAAGGAAAATGAGACTGGAAAATACCATACGGTTGGCGCGATTTCTTCTCTAAACGTTAATCAGGGCTCGAAATTAACGTATTTCCAATTCGCTGATGCCCTGTACGGATGTGTGTGCGCCGAATTTGATTATCTGTGCTGTTTCTGTTGACATTGGTCGGGTTCAGGCTTTTTCGCGAGATTTATGCCCTTGCGAATCAATATTTTAGCTGAATTATTTGTTTATTTCACGGAATGCTCTACATTTGCACTCCAATTTTTCAAAAGAATAAGTCATGTCAAAAGTTTGCCAGATCACAGGAAAGCGCACCATCGTTGGAAATAAAGTGTCGCACTCAAACCGTAAAACGAAGCGCACATTCCAGCCAAACCTTCAGACAAAACGTTTCTACCTCGAAGGAGAAAAGAAATGGATCACTCTGAAAGTGACTACATCAGGCATGCGCACTATCAATAAAATCGGAATCGCTGAAGCACTTAAGCGTGCTAAAGAAAAAGGATTCATCAAGTAATTGATAAACCCCGAAAAACGCACAGCCTCGTCGGAAACGACGGGGCTTTTTTATTGCCGCCCTTCACAATTTTCCACGGCCGAACATTATTACGTTTTGTACTTTTAATCTCATGCGACGCATTTCTTTTCTTCTCCCTGTTTTTCTGTTGATTGCTGTTCTTAGTTTTTTCGGCGCTGCAGACGGACCGGATTACGATAAGGATCTTCTTACTCCTGAATTTCATACAGGACGCAGAGAAGCATTGCGCAATCTCATGCCCGACAGTTCTGTTGCCGTATTCTTCTCGGCTCCTGTGCATACACGTGCCAATGATGTCACTTTCGATTTCCATCAGGATCCGAATTTCTACTACCTGTCAGGATTGCGCGAACCGAATGCCGTGCTCATTATTTTTAAAGAGAAACAGCATATCGATACGCTTTTTACCAATGAAATCATCTTCGTACAGCCTCGAAATCCTTCGAAGGAGTCTTGGCTCGGAAAGCGCTACGGACCGAACGGTGTGAAGCAGCATTTCAAAATCGCAACTGCGCTTCCGGGCGGAGAATTCCGCAAGCTGAATATCGATTACTCGAAATTCCGCAAAGTGATGTTCTTTCCGTTACCCGATGATGTGAAAGACGATACGTACTCCAAAGAAGATTTGTTCGATTACGTTGCGCATTTCAAAACTGTAACGCAGAAAAACAAGAACAACAATACTTCCATTCTGGCGGAGTCAATGGCCATGCTGCGACAGATTAAACTGCCGGAAGAAATGGAATTGTTGCGCAAGGCAATCAACATCAGTAATCAGGCGCATATAGAACTCATGCGCCGCATGGATTCTACAATGACGGAATATCAGGTTCAGGCATTCATCCAATATCATTTCATGTGGGCGGGCGCCGAAGCTTGCGGCTATACGAGCATTTGCGGAGCGGGAGAGAATACTTGCATTCTGCATTATGTCTCGAATCGCAAACCGATGGAGAAGAATGATTTGATTGTGGTGGATGCAGGCGCAGAATATCACGGTTATACTGCCGATATTACACGAACGCTTCCTGCAAACGGGAAGTTCAGCCCCGAGCAGAAACAGATTTATGATATTGTGTTGGAAGCTCAGTTAGCCGGCATTGCGATGTGCAAAAAAGGTAACGAGTTCCGTGATCCGCACAAAGCAGCAGTGCGTGTCATTAAAAAGCGATTGAAGGAGCTTGGAATCATTAAGAAAGAAGAAGATTACGTGAAGTATTTCTTCCATGGAACTTCGCACTATCTCGGATTGGATGTGCATGATGCCGGAATGTATGGCGCATTGCAACCCGGCAATGTCATCACTGTTGAACCGGGCATTTACATTCCCGCCGGCAGCGATTGTGATCCGAAATGGTGGAATATCGGGGTGCGGATTGAAGATGATATCCTGATTACGGCCGGAGAACCTGAAGTTTTGTCGGGAACGGTACCGAAAACTACGGAGGCGGTAGAGTTGGAGATGATGAAGTGAGTGGCAGAGGTAAGACCTGAGACACGAGACCTGAGTGCGCACTCTGTGCAGATCGGTAGTCACTACGCGCCTGATCGGGGTGCTGCGCACGATCGGTCACACTTCGTGTGGATCGGGCTTGATTCGGAATGTTCGTGGCACTTCACATGATCGAAAGATCCGTCAAGTCCCAATCGACGCGAACACGTCACCGATCACCAATCGTGCGAAGCACTCCGATCCGCAGTAGGTCTAATCGCTTTGAGGATGCAAGTTTTAATATTCTGAAAAACAGGCTTTTGCGTATTTATTCAAGACATACCGAAATTCGCAAGAAAAAAACGCACTCTGTATACCGTAAATCACACAATATTTCTACCTTTGCATCCCTAATAACGCATTACAATGGCTAAGAAAGGCAATCGCATCCAGGTTATTCTGGAGTGCACCGAACACAAAGACAGCGGCAAGCCGGGAACTTCTCGTTACATCACAACGAAGAACAAGAAGAACACTCCTGACCGTATCGAGTTGAAGAAATACAACCCGATCCTGAAAAAAGTTACTGTTCACAAGGAAATCAAGTAATCACCCTCAATAGTTAAGTGTCATGGCAAAGAAAGTAGTCGCTACTCTCAAAACCGGTGAAGGCAAGCAGTTCACCCGTGTGATTAAAATGGTGAAGTCGCCTAAGTCAGGTGCTTACGCTTTCAAGGAAGAAGTGGTTCATAACGACCACATCAAGGACTTCCTTGCAAACAAAAAGTAATTTTTATCGATTCGATAAACAGGCAAAAGCTTCTTTCAGCGAAAGAGGCTTTCGTCGTTTCTGATAATACTGTGTATGGGAATTTTCGGTTTCTTCAGTAAGGAAAAGAAAGAAAGTCTGGATCAGGGCCTTTCCAAAACCAAGGAAGGTTTCTTTTCCAAGATTGCACGCGCTGTTGCGGGTAAATCCACTGTTGACGCTGACGTGCTCGATAACCTCGAGGAAATTCTCATCACATCCGATGTGGGCGTTGAAACCACTATCAAAATCATCCGCCGTATTGAAGACCGTGTGTCGCGTGATAAATACGTGAACACTTCCGAACTCGATCGTATTCTTCGTGAAGAAATCGCCGCATTGCTCGAAGAAAATAAATCGGCAGATTCACCCGACTTTGATATTCCTGCGAGCAAGAAACCCTATGTAATTATGGTTGTTGGCGTGAACGGCGTTGGAAAAACTACCACCATCGGAAAGCTGGCGCATCAATTCAAGAAAGCCGGGAAGAACGTAATGCTCGGCGCTGCTGATACATTCCGCGCAGCAGCTGTTGATCAATTGGGAATTTGGGCGCAACGCGTAGATGTGCCCATCGTTTCTCAAGGCATGGGCGCTGACCCTGCTTCAGTCGCTTACGACGCCGTGAGTTCAGGTCTTGCAAAAGACATGGATGTAGTCGTCATCGACACAGCAGGTCGTTTGCACAACAAAGTGAATCTGATGAATGAGCTCGGAAAAATCCGCAAAGTGATGCAGAAGGTGATTCCTGATGCGCCTCATGAAGTATTGCTCGTTCTCGACGGTTCTACCGGTCAGAATGCAATTGAACAGTGCAAGCAGTTTACCGCTGCAACGGATGTTACGGCTTTAGCTATTACCAAACTAGACGGAACAGCAAAAGGCGGCGTTGTAATCGGTATTTCTGATCAGTTTAAAATTCCGGTGCGCTATATTGGCGTAGGCGAAAAGATGGAAGATCTCCAGGTTTTCAATAAATCGGAATTTGTAAACTCACTTTTCACCCGATAAGTTTTCTTTACCCGCGTTTTCTTAGCTTAGCTGTAAATCACAGCCTTTGCAATTTTCCTTGCTTAACAGAATCGTAAATACCGGGATTTCTTCTGAAGTTCCGTTTGCGTTGGCGAACAAGATCAAGGTGTTTAACACTGCGAATCTTATCATCCTTGCTGTTTCTGTGATTTACACTGCTCTTGGATTGTTAGGCGGTTATCATTTTGCTGCAACAGTAACTTTCTATACCATTGCGTCCAATTTGTTTTGTTTTTTTCTTGTTGCTCGAAAGAATTATACTGCTGCTTTTCACTATGGAGTAGTTTACGGATTAATCTTTCTCTCCGCATTTTCAGTGCTGTTTGGTTTGGAAACTAACCAACACTATTACTTCCTTTTTCTTCCGATTGCAGTTTGCTTATTCTTCGATAAAGAAAAAACCATCGTTACATATTTCATCATTTGTGTTATTGCGCTTGTTGTTAATGTCGCTTACGCCGGAATGCGCGATCCATTTTATTTCGTGGAAGGAAATCTTACGTTGCTGGCTTATCCGAATCTCATCTTCATCATGATTCTTATTTTTCTGGCTGTACGTGTTTTCAGAACAGATAATCAACGTTACGCGAAACAAATTGAAGAACAGAAAGCTTCCATCGAAGAAAAAAATAAAGACATAACCGACAGCATCACATACGCTAAACGCATTCAACGTGCATTGCTTACTTCGGAAAGTATATTCGACAGAAGTTTGAAAGAGTATTTCATTTTTTACGAACCGAAAGACATCGTTAGCGGAGATTTTTATTGGGCAACAACTGCTCCGAACGGAAATTTTCTGTTGCTTACCGGCGATTGTACAGGTCACGGCGTGCCGGGAGCGTTTATGTCGCTGCTCAATATTTCAATGGTGAATGAAATCGTGAACGTGCGTGGCATTACCGATCCTGCTGCAATTCTGAATGCGCAACGTGAAGGTTTGATTGCTTCTTTAAATCCGGAAGGATCAACCGAAGTATCTCGCGACGGTATGGATTGTTCATTGTGCAGTTTTGATTTCAATAAAATGAAGCTTTCATTGTCAGGGGCCAATAATCCCGTGTGGATTATCCGAAAGGGGGAACTGATTGAATTGAAAACCGATAAACAGCCCGTTGGATTGCATGAAGGAGAAATTTATGCTTTCACTCTTTGCATAACAAAGCTTGAAAAGAACGATCTTGTAATTACGTTGACCGATGGATTTGCTGATCAGTTTGGGGGAACAAAGGGTAAGAAGTATAAGTATAATCGCCTGAAGAGTTTTATTGCCGGAAATTCCAATTTGCCGACACATAAAATCAAACAATTGCTTGCTGATGAATTCGGGAACTGGAAAGGACACAACGAACAACTGGATGATATACTCATAATGGGAATCAGAATATGAGCTACAGATTACATATTGTCAACCTGATTTTCCTGCTACTGTTTTCAGGGTCGCAACTCTCCGGACAGAACAGAAGGTTGCTTGATTCGCTGCAGAAAGTTGTTGTTGAGGGTCCGCACGACAGTGATCGTGTAAGGGCGTTGAATGAACTTTCAATTGCATACCGTCAGGTAAGCGAACTGGATTCAGCAGCCACATATGCTCATCAGGCGCTGGATCGTGCCGTGAAGTGCGGATACAAGCGGGGAGAAGGGAAGGCCACTTATTACATCGGGATCGTTTATGCGATGCGCAGCGATTTTCTAAAGGCGGATTCGTGTTACCAAAAGGCTACGGCAATCTTCAGAGAAATCGGTGACGCAAAGAGTTCTTCAACTGTTCTCATTGCATTCGGAGCATTACGCCAGTTACAGGGCGATCATGATGGCGCATTGCAGTTGTTTCTGGATGCACTGGAAATAAAGCGCGAACTCAAAGATTCATTGACCATGGCTGCTGCGTTAACGAACATCGGAAACGTTTACAACTCGCTGAACCGTCCGAATGAAGCTTTAAGTTATTTCCGCCAAGCGCACAGAATTCACGTGAGGTTTAATGAGGTCTTAAGTTATTGCGATGATTGGACCAACATGGCGAATATGTACAGACTGGTCGGGAAAGAGGATTCCGCGTTTATACTGATCAATGTTGCTATTCGCCTGGCGGATAGTCTGGGCCATCGGGATATATTGCCTTATTCGTACGGAGTTTTGGCCAGCATATATCTGCATCAGAACAAGATAGATTCTACGGTATTTTACTACAACAGGGGATTGCAGATTGCTGATGAAATCGGAGATCTGTACATGGTCGCAAATCATTGCATTAATCTGGGTGGTTTGTATGACAAATCAGGAAGTAATACACAAGCTGTTGCTTACCTCAACCGAGGTTTACGTGTTGCCGTACAGATTGATGCTAAGGAACATATTCGCGATGCACATGAACGACTATTTCTTTTCTACAAAAAGAATAACAGGTTCGACAGCGCATTAACGCATTATCAGTTTTATGTGGCGTACCGCGACAGTGTTCTCGATGTGGAGAAACAGAAATCCATTTTGCGGAATGAGATCCGCATACAGCACGAAAAAGAAGAAGTTCTGAAAAAAGCGGATCAGGATCGCTTGGATGCTTTGGCTGAGGAAGAGGACAAGAGACAAAAGTTGATTATTGCCCTGGTTTCAGTGGCTTTAGCTTTGGTTCTGATCTTTGCTATATTCCTGTACAATCGATTTACAGTAACGCGTCATCAAGCGAGAATGATTGAACATCAAAAAAACGAAGTAATGTCGCAACGCGATCGCCTGGAAGAACAGAATACAGTTATTGAAGGGAAGAATAAAAACATTACAGACAGTATCACCTACGCGAAACGTATTCAGCGAGCCTTGCTGACTTCTGATGCATTACTTACGAGACAACTGACGGAATATTTTATTTATTACAATCCCAAAGACATTGTCAGTGGAGATTTTTACTGGGCAAGTAGAATTCCTTCAGGTGAATTCCTGTTGCTTACCGGTGATTGTACCGGTCACGGCGTGCCGGGAGCGTTTATGTCGCTGCTCAATATTTCAATGGTGAATGAAATAGTGAACGTGCGTGGCATTACTGATCCTGCTGCAATTCTGAATGCGCAACGTGAAGGATTGATTGCTTCATTAAATCCGGAAGGATCAGCTGAAGTATCTCGTGACGGCATGGACTGTTCGCTGTGCAGTTTTGATTTTATCAATAAAAAACTGACTGTGGCCGGCGCAAACAATCCTGTTTGGATTATCAGAAACGGAGAACTCATCGAGTTGAAAACCGATAAACAACCGGTTGGACTACACGAAGGAATTCAGAAAGATTTCTCATCGCAGCAATTCGATCTGCGTAGTGGTGATATGATTTATACCTTAACGGACGGACTCGCTGATCAGTTCGGCGGACCCAAGGGAAAGAAGTTCAAGTACAAGCAGCTTGAATCTTTACTCGTGGGAATATCAGATAAGCCAATGAATGAACAGCAAGCCAATGTGGAAGATGCTTTCCGGAAGTGGCAAGGTAACCTTGAACAGATTGACGATGTGTTGGTTGTTGGAATAAGAGTGTAAATCCCGATTTACTGGTGGAAATCCACCTTTCTGCGCTCCTCCCGCCACTCTCGACTCTCCGCCGTCCACCCTTATCTCTCCTCCCTTTTCAGTATCTTTACCCTGTGAAAACGAAGACACTCCGGAAGAATAAAGTCAATGTGGTAACACTCGGTTGTTCGAAGAATATTTTCGACTCCGAAGTGTTGATGGGACAACTTAAAGCAAACAGCTTTGAAGTGGAACACGAAAGCACCAAAGGTGATGCGGCTATCGTCATCATCAATACGTGCGGATTCATTGACAACGCCAAAGAGGAAAGCGTGAATACCATTCTGCAGTTTGCAGATGCAAAAGAACGCGGTATGGTTGAAAAGGTTTACGTGACAGGTTGTCTGAGCGAACGCTATAAAACCGATCTCGAGAAGGAAATTCCCGAGGTTGATGCGTGGTTCGGAACGCGTGATCTTCCACGCATTCTCAAAACACTGAAAGCTGATTACAAACACGAATTGGTTGGTGAGCGCATTCTTACAACTCCTCAGCACTTCGCGTATCTCAAAATATCGGAAGGCTGCGACCGTCCTTGTTCATTCTGTGCAATTCCTCTGATGCGTGGAAAGCATGTTTCTACTCCAATAGAAGAGCTTGTTCAGCAATCGAAAAATCTCGCGAAGAATGGCACGAAGGAACTCATTCTTATTGCACAGGATTCCACCTATTACGGATTGGACCTCTACGGAAAACGGAATCTCGCGGAGTTGATGGAGAAGCTTTCCGAAGTAGACGGTATTGACTGGATACGTTTACACTATGCTTTTCCAAGCGGATTCCCGATGGATGCGTTGGATGTGATGCGCAACAATCCGAAAATCTGCAATTACCTCGATATGCCGTTGCAACACATTACGGATAACATGCTGAAGAGCATGAAGCGCGGAACCACAAAGCAGAAAACAGTTGATCTTGTCAATGAAATTCGCGATAAAGTCCCCGGAATTACTCTGCGTACCACATTGATTGCAGGTTATCCCGGAGAAACTGAAAAAGATCACGATGAAATGCTGCGTTGGGTGGAAGATACCCGCTTCGATCGCCTTGGAATATTCACCTATTCTCATGAAGAAAACACAGGTGCATATGCCTTGAAAGATGATGTTCCGCAGGAAGTGAAGCAGGCGCGGGCGGAAGCGGTGATGGAAGTGCAGCAGGGAATTTCATTTGAAATCAATCAGCAGAAAGTCGGCAATACCTACAAAGTTCTTTTCGATCGTAAGGAAGGCGAACATTTCATCGGTCGTACCGAAGCTGATTCCCCTGAAGTGGATAACGAAGTACTGGTTTCCGCTTCCGAGTCTTATGTTCGCATCGGCGACTTCGCAGAAGTGACCATCGAGCGCGCGGAGGATTTTGACTTGTATGGGAAAGTAAAAGCGTGATTTTATTTGGTATATTTGGTAAAACCTTTTACCCAATGAAATTTTTCATTTCTGCTGCCTTTGCGCTCCTCGTAATCAGCGCGAATGCGCAAACTTCCATCACTTGCGACAGTGTTCTTCAAACTTCAACATGCGCTGGTGGAAATGTGATCATTCCTTTTCAAACTACCGGTAGTTTCCCTTGGGGAAATATTTTTACCGCTCAGATTTCTGATGGTTGGGGCAATTGGACCGCTCCTCAAAATCTCGGAACAACGTTCATCACACTCAACGGAAGCGGAATCATTTACGGAACTTTTCCTGCTAATCTGAATTTCGGTTTTCTGTATCGCATTCGCGTGATCAGTTCCAATCCTGCCGATACCAGCACGGATAGCCCGAATACAATTGTAATCACACAAGTTGCACAGTTGAATCAGGTGATTGCAAGCCCGAATGATTCAGCGTGTCCGGGAGATACTTTGGACTTATACGTATTGAATCCCGGCGCTTCATACGCTTGGTCAACCGGGGACACTTCACAACAAATCAGTGTAACTGCTTCCGGCGTTTATACAGTAACAACAACTGATTTTCTAGGATGTCAGGTTACATCTTCCGACACAATTACATTCGATCCTTCATTCTGTACAGGAATTGAAGAGACTATTGTTGCGGATATGTTCAGCATCACACCGAATCCTGCACAACAGGAAGTAACGTTGAATCTGAAGGCGCAGAATGAATCAGGAAATGTTACTGTGAGTGATATTTCCGGTCGGGTGATTTATTCTCAATCCATCGCAGCAGGATCTGCAGCAGTTCGTTTCGATGTACAAAACTTTGCAGCGGGAATCTATACCGTTGTGGTTCGCATCGGTAACGAAACAGGCGTGCAGAAGCTGATCAAAGAGTAATTTCTTCTCATTAGTTCATTACCGTTTAAAAAACGGGATTACCGCTTGTGCAACTGCTTCGGTTGCATCAGGTGTTTTCTGTATTTTTACCGCATTCATTCGAATAAAATACCGCTTATGAAAAAGATCATTTTTGCTGTACTGATTCTTGTCTCATCCTTTCAACTTCGTGCAGACGAAGGCATGTGGTTGCCAATGCTGCTTGAAGGCATGACGATTACGGATATGCAGGCGCGCGGGTGCAAACTTTCAGCTGAAGATATTTACAGCATCAACACCACTTCCATGAAAGATGGGATCTGTCAGTTCGGTGGCGGCTGCACTGCAGAAATGATTTCCGACAAAGGATTACTCCTGACTAACCACCATTGCGGATTCGGTTACATTCAAATGCACAGCAGTGTTGAACATGATTATCTCACCAATGGCTTCTGGGCGATGAATGCTTCAGAGGAACTTCCTTGTCCCGGATTGACTGCTATGTTCATCGTGAGCATGGAAGATGTTACGAATCTCGTTTTATCAGAAGTGAAAGGAAATATGTCTGAAGC
>Ga0172367_10002205_pt1 | contig 26918 bp, 55 predicted proteins | sample Lak10m_FD_114542 | JGI IMG/M metagenome (GOLD analysis project Ga0172367, IMG submission 114542) | Freshwater microbial communities from Kabuno Bay, South-Kivu, Congo - kab_022012_10m | ecosystem: Environmental > Aquatic > Freshwater > Lake | place: Democratic Republic of the Congo: South-Kivu...
CCCGCCGAGGTGAAATATCTCCTCCGGGTATGCGGTCCCGGCGACGGCGATCTCCCACTCAGAGCGTGTGTGAGGTCCTCCGCGGAATCCCACGGCCTCGCCTTTCGACAAGATCCATGGTTTCCCCGCCAGGACCTGCACGCAATCATTCAAAAGACATTCCTCCGGGGAGTCAAGAATAGTTTCCGAAGGTCGCTCATTTGCGGCCCAGGTCGCGGCAAACCACGGACCTCCCCGTTCACTCAGGATCTCCAGTTGGAGCGCCTGCATCGTCTCCGGATCGGCCTTCCCAGACCGGTAAAGATTCCACTTCCACTTCTCCATTTCCCCTCCTTTCCATGACTGCGGACAGATGCCTGATGAGAACCCTCATCTCCTTGGCGGACTCGTAATCCCCGAAAAGAGCCCTCCACTTGCGAACTTCCTCCACCTCGAAATAGCGATCCGCAGGGATCTCGTAGGTGGTGTAGCGGTGCTCGCAGACCGGACACTCCTTCCGCCGGCGGTTCGTCCGAAGGGAAGGACCTCCGATCGGGCGAGTCTCTATCACGCGGTGTCGGTCCACAACTTTGCACTCCGCGCACTCGGTCAGGCATCCCCCTTTGGGCGCGTCACTCATCCCCGCGTAGGGATACCAGGTCCCGGGAAACCAGCGCGGCACACACGCGCTTTGCCAGCCCTTCCCCGGCCGCCTTGACGGCCTCCGTATCCATTTCGATCCCGTTCATACCGAGGATAAGCGGTAGCTCCCCGGCAATGGCCGTCCCTACGACCGTCTCAAGTGTTTCGAGTTTCATCAGTTCAGATGGTGTTGCTCTCCGCCCAACCACAGCTGGGCCTTCGGGTTCATCGCAGGAAGATACTCCTGCAGAACCAATCCCAGGACCACGTGCCCTGGCTTCAATCCCCACTCCTCGTTCCTGGCGATGTAGGTCACCCGGGCGACGATGATGTCTCCGAGGTAAATTCTCAGGTCCGGACTCCACTGGGCGAGACGCAACTCGTCGTCGATGCCGAATCCCATGGGTCGATCGTCCTTTCGGATCTCGAACCGCTTCAGATCCTTCCTCATGGCCTGGAAAGGCTCCGGGTGCGTCTTCAGCAGATGGGCGATCCTTGGGGTCAGATACCCCTCGAGATCCAACTCGGTGTGGTAGCAGTCCGCCTGGTTGGGGTCTGAGATCGACACTACGGTCAAGTCCGACCCATCCTGGCGACTGACTGCCCGAATCCTTCCCTTCGATCGGAAGTCAGGGTCGGTGTTGTGCTTCAGGGTGCTGGTCCACACCTGATACATTTTCTCGAAATCCCGAAAGACCAGAACACGCGCCTCGGAGCGATTGAGCTCGGAACCAAACCCTCCCGGAGGAGTCGTGTCGGTCCACGTAACCAAATCCCAGGTGGCAAAAGCGGTTCTCGAGTTTCTCAGGAATTTCTTCAGAGATTTGAGTTCGCCCATGGCTACTCCTTTTCTTCCGAGGATAGATCCTCAAGAATCACCTCTTCAAGGCCCGTCTCCCAGGGGACCTCCGTCAGGATGTAGCCCAGGCGGTTGACCAGATGATTCCCGGCCGCAACCAGAGCCACACCATCGCTGTAGATGTAGGTCCACACGTGGCGAGGATCCTCCGCCTTGACGGCCGCCAGCTCTTCACCAAACGTCTCGTACATCCAGCCGTTGAACGGCGCGTCCTCGAGGAGATGATTGCTCCGGGGCTTGTACCGCTCTTCGAACTCCTCCTCCGTCCGGTGGTAGGTCGGCTTGGACGGGGCTTCGGAATCACTTCTCATCGCTCTCATTGTGTAGTTCGATGTCGTCACCTCTGCCGATCTCGGTGGCTTCCCATGAGTTCCCGATGACGCTCCACTTGATCTCATAGAGCGCCGAGTCAGTCCTGGGCCTCCCATGCAGGAGTCGTATCAGGTCCTCGACGTCTCTCGAGTCGTGGTTGTCGACGCAAGTGTCGACGTAGATGCCGATATCCGACAGTGCTTCCTTGGGGATGGAATAGGAACCTCCATCTTCGTAGCAGCCCATCGTGGCGATGGAGTGCTGGGTCTCGGGAAGTTGACGGATGATGCCACCAAAAACTTGGTTGCCCATCCCGTGCTTTCCGCTACCCGTGGCGATAAAGTAGAGGTCCATGTAGCGGACCTCCTCTACTACTTCTGGCATTTTCTTGATCAGATCGGAGCACTCCAATCGACATCGACGTCGCGGATCAGAGTGTAGGTAAACTTGTTTCCCCATTCCTTCTCGGCCTTGTCGCAGAGATCTCGGAATTCCAGGAAATCCTGCAGGCGCTGAAACACCTGGCAGCCGGCAGATGCGGCATAGACCTTGTTGGCGATGTAGGTCTTCATCCCCGCCTTGACCGTAATCGGGGCGTGAACATTGATCCCATACATGCCGGTCATTCTGGTAGACGGGTTGAGATCGAACTTCCGATCGCGGTTTCCGTCTCGATAGACGACCACAGAGCCAAGGCGCTGACAGAGGGCTCGGTAACGCCCTCCGTGCAGGTCCATGGCGTAGGTGTCCTTGTATTGCCCCTCGGCCAGAATTGCCGCCCCCTTGGGGTTCAGCAGTGTCTCGACGAGGTAGCGAGACCCGGGGTAGGTGGTGGCCGCCCAAGACCTCAGATGCCACTGCCCGTTCCACTTCCAGAAGACGTGGATCCGGCAGCCAAATTTGTCGAGCGTCGGATTCTTCGTGTTCCGCTCCCCGACGATGTTGAGGTTGAAGGGCCTCGTCCCGTTCAGGAACACCTTGTGCCCCAGCTTCTGCAGCGCTCGAACCAATGGGGCCGCGGCCCCGTAGTCCTCCGCTACGGGAGGGGTGGCTTCCACGACGGGAGGAGCTGGAGGGTCGGCCTCCACGACAGTGACCTTGTTGACGGCGCCAGGGTTTGCGACGATCAGCCCGGCGTTTTCCTCGGGAACTTCTTCCTTCGGAATCTCGACAGGAGCTGTTTCGACCTCGGGCTTCTCCGTCGGAAGATCCTCCAGGAATGGTTCTGGAGTCGGAGTAGGCTTCGGAGGGTCCACGACAGGAATCGCAGGCTCCACCCGCTCGTCGGGGGCAGGGACGACCGGCAGGTCATCCATGACGTGCGGGTCTTTTTCTTTGAGATCCCTGCCAAACAGGGTGTTGAGGAGGAGTGTCCAGAGGTCGCGTAGGAATTCCATGCAGAAATCATACCGCACGACCTCTGGACGGCAAGCTTAATCCTGGAGAACTACCTGCCCGGTAGAACCTCGAAACGCCCCTCGAACCCCTTGTCGACAAATCCTCGGATGGCCTCCTGGGCCTCTTCGGCCGTGCTGAAGTGCTTGATGGCTGGGCCGGCTCCCATGGTAGGGCGGCCGGTAGTTCCATCCTCAAGGATCCAGCAGGTGTCCCCGTAGCTGACGATGTGAGTTTCCGGGCATGGAGCCGCCTGAAAAGTGATGTTGACGCTCCGCGCGGGTTTGGAGGGGGTAACATAGAGGGAGCCGTCCTTCCACTTGAAGGCCGATCCGTCAGGTGCCGTCCACGAGCCTCCCTCGCACTCGACCCACGAAGGGGCATCGGCGCCATACAGCATACGCAGGCAGGAATACAGGTTCGCAGGAACGACCGAGTCAGGCGTCTCCCCTACCATGAACTTCAGATGATCATCGTCCGGCTTGGTGTCGGCTTTCCTCAGGACGTCGCAAATACTGGACAGTAACTCCTCGGTCACGACCCTACGCCCGATGTAAGCGTTGAGTGTTTTACGGATCTCCTCGCCCATCTGGGTCTTTTCAACTTTCATTTGTCCTTGGGTGTTGGGTATCGTTTCTCAATCTCTTTCAGAATCCGTCTCACATCCTTCTCCAGACCTCGGCAAGAGACGATACGAATGCGCTCCGGGGTGATCGGCACCTGCCGTGTCCCGGCGATTCCGATCCTCAGGGTCACAGAACCTATAGCAGAATCCAGGGGCTTCCACCAGTGGGTCAGCATGAAACTGATCCGCTCCTTCTTCTTGGGTGATCCCTGGGGGTTCTTCCGGACGATCTTCTTGATTTCCGCCACCGTGTAGCCGGCGACGAACTTGATCGCCTCGTCCTCCAAGAATCGATCCCCGCGGACACGCTTCGACGCGATTGACGTTTCTCCCTTCCGGGTTGTGATCGTCACGTCGAACATACCGGCTACGCGCTCGCTCTCGGGACGGACATTTCCCAGGGGATCCTCTCCGCTGAGGGAGCACCAGATCTCGTAGCGCTTGTAACGCAGGAGGGTCCAATAGCAGTTCAGCTGAACCGCGTAATACCGGAACTCCTCCGGATCCCAACACTCCTCGTCGATATCCTCGTAGCGGAGAGTCTTCGCCAGGTCGTGCGCGGAGGCCGCGGCCCGCCACGCGCGATACAGGTCGCCGTAGTTGCTGTCCCCCTGAGCAGCGGCCTGGTAGGCCACTCTCGCGGATTCCAGGGCCTCTCCGGTGACGAGCAGGCGCTGACGGTCCTCCTCGGTGATCTTGACCCCCTTCTGGTGGCGGACGAACTGGGCTTCGGTTTCCCAGTTTCCGTCAGAGTCCCCGGAGCTGAACGAGATCACCTCGATTCCCCGGGGGCCCTTTCGGATCTCGGCCGCCCGTCGATTCGTCACAGACACCGGAATCACCCGATACATATCGTGAGAATAGGAATAGGAGGTCCAGCCGTCATCCCGATCATCATCAGGACTGGGGATCGGAGGATCTCCGCAGGCCAGCAGGTCGGAGCCGTCCATGAAGAACTCTCCCCGATCGTCGCTCCAGTCGAACATCTCCCGCCAAAACTTGTCGACGTCAGGAACGTATCGCTCCGGACGTCGATCCATGTCGTAGATGGCCTCGTCGACCAACGCTTCCAGTTTTCTCAGCGTCTTCTCGCTGAGGATCTTGTCTTTGATTTCGCTCATTTGTTTGCTTGGGGTTGTTCCCCAGCAAACGAGAGCCCCGGCATCTCACCCGGGTCAGGAGGAGGGCGAGTCTAAGCACGTGTCTCCTCCCCTGCGATTGTGGACGGCACGAGGCCGGCGTGTGGCAGCGCCCCGTTGCTGGGGCGGATCAATCAGATTTTCGATCTTCCGAAGATCGGGTTCTTTGCCCGATCGGCCATTTTCTGCACGTCGTCTAGGTCAAGACCTTTCAGCCATATCTCGCTGGCGTGCCAGGCGTCACCGGTGTCGATGTGGATCAGCTCGAGCGGTCTGATGTTGAGCACCAGGTATCGAGCGTATCCATCTGCGATATGGGTCGAGACTTCTACCCCCACCAATTCGTGGTCCGGGGTCTTGGAGTGCTTTTTGCACCAGTCCTTGATGCGCTCCTCGTAGTCCTCCTCGGCCGCGCGATACTTTTCCCAGTTACGGTTGAAGTCTTCGTATTTGGGCTTGTTCAGCTCCTCAGGAGCGGCCCACACTTTGGTTTTCGCCATGTTTCTCAAGAGTTGTGCGGGAGAATCCTCACCGCGTAGTCATGGGGATGTTCCCCGATACGGACCGTCCGAAACGGTCCTCCGTCTATCGACTCATCATCCACCCAGGATGCCCAGCCGACAAGGTCGCAGCAGAGCCCCTGCTGGATGCCGTCTTTGCTGACGCAGACCGCGTCCGCCTCCACGTGGAAACTGACCCCGCCAAGGATCATATTCCCCTTGAGGAACGCATCCGGGAACTCGTCAGGCCCGAAGACCTCGCTCCATTTGATGTCCGCCAGTTCGATGTGCGCTACGCCAGCGTCGAGTCCCTGCCGAATCTGGTCCGCCAATCGGCAGACCTGCTGAAGGCGCCCCTCGTCCACGACGGTCAGGGGTGGCTCGCACCCCTCGTTGCTGGCCGAGTCCTCAAGGAGACCGACCGATTCCAGAAGCTTTCGTATCATGCTTTCTTGTAGAGCAGTCCCAGCAGGACCGTGTTTGCGTTGGTTCCAGACTCTTTGAAGGCGCTGGATGGTAGTTTTCGGACCGACACGCTCTCGAACTCGACCTCAAAACGCCGCATCAGATCGACGTTCGCCTTTGGGGCGTAGGGCCAAGAAGAAGGCAACACGATGACCGCGCTACCTCCAGGGGCCAACAGATGGGCGATCTTCCCGACGTGCTCCGTAGCCCGGTTGAAGGGCGGATTCGCGTAGCACATCTCGAATCGCTCGTCGGTCACCCAGGTGTCGAAATCGTCGTGGATCGCGGGGAACCCTTTCTCCTCAAGGAAAGACCGGTTCACCGGATCCGACTCGATCACCACCCACTGGTGGGGGTTCTCGACACAGATGAACTCGTTGACGCCTTCAATGATGGCGCCTCTTCCGGCCGAGGGCTCGAGAATCCGGTGCCCGTCCTCCAAAATGAGCATGTTGCACATCTCGTTCACAACCGCCCTGGGCGTCGGAAAGTAATGGCTGCTCTGGTAGAAGTTCGGGCGCTCTCCAGATTGGAGTCGAGTCAGGAGTATCTTCGCCTCAAACTCGAAATCGAAAGACTGACTCTTTGTGTTCCACTTCCCCCTGTTTTTGAGGAAGTGTTTCTTCATCACAGCGTAGACGCCAGGATCCACCTGGTAGTCAGGGACGCGGATGGATTTGCCCTCAGCGCGACATGCGGAGAAGGCTTTCTGCAGCTCGGCCTCTGCTACCTTGGTTGCTGTTGATCCCATGGAATTCCTTTGAGATGATCCACCCTGAGAAGAGTGTCGAGCTCGGCGATGAAATCTCCATGACCTCTCCGCCTGCTCCTCAGGATAGTCTGATCCTCGCGGTAGAAGACGACAGCAGTGAAGATGTCATGACCGACGAGCACCTTGTGGTTTTCGCCGAATTCCTTTTCCCAGACCTGAAGGTTCTGGGAGTTCTCTCCCTTCCAGGGTTGGAGTTTCCAACCGTTCTGCTCTGCGTATTCTTCCGTGGACATGGTGTCAGGCGAGTCGGACGACACTGATGTCTTTGCTCGTGACTTTCAAGCCCACAAAAGTGTCGAGAGGCTCAAAATACGAAAGAGGAAGGGTCTCTGCTCCGTCGTCCCCGCCGAAGATTCTCCGCTTCTCATCATACCAGTCGCCATCCTTTTCGGGATTGCACTCGTTGGCGTAGGCGACCTTCTGCGAGAAGAAGTTCTCGCCGGCCGCCTGCTTGGTCGCCGCCTCCTCGTCTTTGGGAAGTCCTGGTTTTCCGTTGGACATCAGGTAGATGCCCTCGTCACCGACCAGGAACAGCGCCGGCTCGGGCTTGGATTCGGCTGCGTAGCCCATGCTCCACTCGGTGGAGGATTTCGCGTGGTCGATCAGCTCCTGCAGGAGACTCTTGTCGAATGTCAGATTTGCTTTTGCCATTTCAGTTCGTTGGTTCAGTTCTCCATCTCATCCTTCACGTGACGCAGCGCGTCGATGAAGGCGTTGATCCGATCTATCGGGACCGCGAGGACGCCTGTCGCTTGTTGGTTCCGGGACGTCAGGCCCCGGATCTCAACGAACGTGCCTCCTCCCAGGCCGATGTAACCTGGATCCACTGTGATGCCGGCCTGCTTGTACAGACCGTTGCGTCCAATCGCCCGCATCTCCTGTTCGAAGGGGACGATCACTGTTCTGTCCGTCATACGCTTGGTCGGATAACCCTCTCGGGTTTGTTGGGGTCGGGCTGGTCCGCGATAGCGAACGCGATTCCCGCCTCCCTGAGTTTTCTGAAAGCGTCAGCCAGCATGTGAACGGGGAACCCGCACATCGGAACCTCGCGACGTTTCGTCACTACCAGGCCCATGGCATCTGCCAGTCTCTTGGCGTCCTCGAAGAACACCTCGTAAAAATCACCGAGACGGAACAGCAGCATCGCCCCATCGGGGAGTTTGCCCTTCAGCTCGAGATAATTGTTCATCATCGGGCCGTAATTCGACGGTGCCTTCAAGGTGACCCAGGCGGGGATCTCGTCGTCCCCATCGAACTCCTCCAACTGTAGGGCCGCAAGTGTCCACTCGTTGAGGTCGCCCTCTTTGCAGTCTTCCAGCTCGCGCTGAAGCCATGGCAGTTCCCCCACCTTCTTCCCCTTGAGGGACCGGACTGCCGCCCCTTCGGTAGGGAACGGAAGATCCGAGTAGCCGTTGCGGCATCCCGTGAACAGAAGTTCGATTCGTTTGGTTACTGGATCTGCCATGTGGTCTCTCCTTCCTGGGGCTCTACCCCTACCATCCCTTTGCTGCAGGGGTAGGTGATTTTTCCGTCGGGCCATCGCACGGAGATCCGAAGACCCCCGCAACCCTCGAGCCGGCAGAAATGACTCCCGCCGGTGGTTCGCCCTACAAGGGCTCCGTCCCTACTCAGGACGCGCTTCGGAATGAAATCCTTCGGCATATTGGTCTCCTTTATTCTCGGCTGCGCATTTCCCGTCCTCGGTTATGGAACACGTCTCCTCCGGATGACAGAATGACGAGCACTCCTCCTTCTCGGAAGGCATCCGCCCCACCACATGAAAGGATCCGTCGCTTGCCTTCCGAATGAAATAGCCCTGCCAGAGCTTCGAGATACGAAACTTCCAGTCGAGAGAGACATCCGGAAAACCGGAAAGAGACGCGGGGTAAGCCCGAAGTGCTCTTTGATTCCCGTCGTCCACTTCCCGCCAAAGCGCGGATTCCTCGTCCCACTTGAAGACATCCCCACGGGAAGTCTCCACGACACCCAGGGCCTTGATCTGATCGGCAAACACGGCAGGGGAGAAGGAATCCATGTTGAGATTCGTGACCTCGCCTCCCGGGCCGACAACGAGGCGGCCGGACATCGTCATCTGAAGGTGATTCTCCGGCGTCCTCTGGCGGTGCTCCATCATTTGACCGAACCCGATACCTAGAGACTCCTTCCTCGCCCTTTTCTTCGCTCGGGTCAGGGAAGACATGAGATTCCTCGCGAAGTTCGTGATATCCATCCTGCAATCCTCGCAGGCGTTGGTCCCTTCACCCCCTATCACGTAGAGATTCAGGTGGGTGAATCTCTCATCCTCGTCGGCGCGTCGTCCGCAAATGGTACAATGTTCCATCAGTCGTCTTGCATTTGAATTGCCTCTTCCAGGGTCATACCCCAGCCTTCGTATGGATTCTCCCCTTTCTTCAGGGATTCCATCACGGGGCGAATGTCCTCGCCCAGGTCCTTGATCATCTCCTCCTCGGACATTTTGGAGTGGGTGAATCCCATCACCACAGTCGAGAAGCGAGCCCACGTCCCGTCAGGCAGCAGGAACAGCTGAGCTGGCATCCGGTTCTTTGATGATCAGAATCACGATCTCGATAAATGGTCGAGTCACGTTCCTTACGGTGGTGACGGGGAGAATGTTCTCAGACTCCAGGACCCTGCTCAGCTTACGAGCCGTTTCGTTCAGACTGGGATACGGAGCCCCATCCTCGAGATCAGCGTCGACCAAGCGGATCATGTCTTTGGACATCGATACCCTGAGTTTGGTATCCCAATCCCACTTCTCCCGGTCATCCCCGTCAGTCCAACTGGCTCGAAGCCTCGCCTGTTCGGCGAGGGCGAGTCGTAGAAGCTGGGGCAGTCTGGCGTTTCGGAATGGGTTTCCTCGGGAGATCTCCAGACCCACCACGAGTCTGTCAGGGCCGCGCATCACGTAGAACCCGCTGGGAACTTCCTGATCGTGTCGATCCAGGATCTCGTATTCCCGGATAAGGAGTTTCGCCGGCTCCCCGCCTCTTCCGAGAACCCAGCACCCTTTATCGCAAGGCTTGGCGATGTGAATTTGCCCCTCCTCAAGTCCCAGTTCCGGGTCGATGGGAGGGGTTCGTATGATCTTAATCTTCATTCTTTCAGATTCGCCGCCAGAAGGGCGATCAATTGCATTCTGGGTAGGGGCTCTGCCCTAAGCTTCCAGATCTCGTCAAACGTGACCGAGCCATCCAGGCTTAGGGCCTTTCCCAGTTCTCGCCTCAGTTCCTCCTCCGCCCCAGGGACCTGTTCGTCCACGGCGTTCAGCATCAGCTTGGCTCGGTCCACCGCGGAAGGGCTACAGGCGTGGATGATTTCGACCGAAGTCCCCATCTCACAGATGTCCAGGACCTCCTTCGCCCGTCTCAGGATCTCCCACACCTCGTCGATGTTGGGCAGGTCCTTCCGGCTCGAGGCGGCGTAGCCGGCGCCATACAAGTAGGCGACGACGTGCTTGGATTCCTCGTCGCCCTTGAGCGCATCAAACACTACCGGCATGAATGTGTCGTGGTCCTGCATCATGGGGAAATTCTATGATGAATGCTCCTAGATGTCACCCCTTACGTTCACGACTTTTGAGATTGCGCTGCCGTAGGACTCCAAGGCAGCGTCCGCCTCCGATTGGGAATCGAACCTCTCAGAGAGAACCTCTCCAGACTTCAGGGAAATCCTCACCGAACTCACCAGAGGATTAGATCCCGAAGAGACGTAGACCACATCCCTCGGGCGAAGCCACCCCAGCTTTCCGAACCGGGTCAATTGGTCCGCCTCGAGCAGATCGCTCTTCGGAACCATCCTATAGGGGAGGGTCGAAGAATTGGCCGGGTAATTCGCCAACAGATCTCGACGCAGCGTCTCGTTACCCACTTGACGCGCGTAGAATTTTGCCGCGGACCTGGCCGCCTGGGTCTCTTCGCTGTCCCCGTGCTCATCGAGACGGAGGACTAGGAACTTGGCGTCAGGTGGGAGTTCTCCTCCGTCCGCTCGAGACACCTCGAATTTTGAATACAGTCCTTGTTGGTCCTTGCTCATTTGCGTTGGTTCTTGTGCTTGCTGATTTTCTTTTGGCGGAATCCCTTTCTCGGCTCCACTCGACCTCTCGGCGCGTAGGCATTTTCTGTTTTCTCGGGGTTCATTCGACGATGTTGCTGACGTCCCGCCCCAGAATCTTCCGCGCCTCGACTACGAGATCGCACAGCGTTTCCTCGTAACTGATAAGGTCGTCCATGTCGTTCTGCCAGGCGTGCATGGCGCCTTCGATCTCGTCAGGGTCGGTGATACCTTCCTCCTCGCACATGCTCCGGATCCGGTCGCTCCAGATCTCGGCGTCGGCCAGGCGTTGAATCAGATCAAGCGCCTCCTCCAGGGAGATTGACTCTGGCAGTTCCTTCCCCTTGGAGGAGAGGTCTTCAGTCGCCTCAGCCAAGGTCGCTGCTCCGGCAGCCGGTAGCAGACTCAACAGTTCTCTTCTCTTCATTCGTGATGGGTTTGTTGAAAAACTCCTGCAACTCCCTCATCCGGAGGGACAGCAGATCCTCGCGATCTTCCGTGCGCAAACTGGCCAACGCGAGGCGGGACTCCCAGACACAGCGGTGACAGATGTGCCGCCTTTTGTGTCCAGTGAACGCACCCCTGCACTGGCAGCAATTGTTCAGGTAATTTCCGTTCTCGTGATGGAAGTCCTCCTCCCAATCACGTGTGATAGGCACCTTCCCCAGTTTCGGTTCTCGCTGCCTGTGGAGAGCCAGAAGATAGACGAGCTCGAGGCGATTAATTCCGTCCTTCCTCGCCTTTCGCCTGATCTTCAGGAATTCCAAAAGCCACTTCCACCAGACAGAAGCGTGATGGATCCTGTCTTTGATCGTGATCATTTCTTCTCGTGGAGTTCGTTGTGTCGCTTGACCATCTTTTTCATCAGTAGGTAAAGCGGGCGGATCGTCTCAGCGTTCAGAAGGATTTCATGATCCCCTGCTGGATGGTGATGATGGGATTCGAGGACCCGTAGTAGGTCCGAACAAGAAGCGCAGCCTCTCCTACGGACTCATCATCAGCATCCTGCCAGACGACAGCCGCGAGACGTTTTCCGTTGTCTCCGGCAGTAAAATCTTCATAAATCGTGGGCATTGATTAGCTCCGGTTAATTCTTTGAATCTCTCGCATGAGCGTCAGGCGACCAACCCCGAGAGGGGAGGCCGCTTCCGTAAGGCGATCAAGGACCTGCCTCGCGTGATCGGCTATGAGCGCATACTCAGTCCCGTTGGAAGGCATCGCCACCCCATCGCGCTCACTCGAGCAGACAGTCCGGTCGTAAGCCTCGGTCTGAGCGATGTAGCTCTCCGCCAGTTCCCGCACCCTCAACTCCAGCGAGGACGGCTCGCGAGGGATTCCCATAATCTCCCGGTGGAATCGTGACTGACTTTCTGAAGATGGCCCGAAAACCAGATCTAAACTCACGCTATATCGGCAAGTAATTTACTTCAATTACCATCCAAGATTCCTCTCACGAGCTCCTCCGCCTTCTCCTCCGCGGCTCGCCCCAGTCGGATCATCTCCCTTGTCGGCTCCTCGACCTTAATCAGATGATTCAGGGACTTGGTGACCATAGGGCGCACGATCCTCTCCGACATTCCGCGCACGCTCTCTGGATTATTCTCCAGAATCTTATCGGCAGCCCTCCTCGCTGCCGCCGCCGACAAAGCGAGGAGGCAGGTGGAGTCCATTCCGGGATAGTCGAGGAACGTATCGATCAGCGCCGCCATCTCATTGTCGGAAGGAGGTCCCCCTCCAGGATTGGGTGCTGCTAGACGCTCCGCCTGGGCGTGCGCTGCGAGCTGACGGTAAATCTCTTCATCGACGGAGCCTTGGGTCGCTTCCCGCAGGCGTCGATGCACCTCCTTCTCAACCTCAATCCCACTGAGTCCGGAGACTTCGGTGAGGAGAGAGTCCAGCGGAGGCTCGATCGCTTTCTTGATCGTCATCACCGTGTCGATCGTCATTTCGAAGCAACCGAGTATCCTCGCCAGAGGTTTGAGTTTCACGGGTATCAGCATCACGCCTTGCGACGTAGTCACCTCAATGTCGAGGTTCAGAGTCTCTTTCGTTTCTATCATAAGCCATCGGTAATGTATTCTTCGCTCATGCGACTTTCCTCAACACGGTTCGGTCGTGCAGCAGCCTGTGCCACCACCCGTTCTGAGATTGCTCGGTGTCTACGCCCCATTTGGCGTCCAGCTCGTAGATGGCCCACTCCTTACCTTCACCATGCACCTCCAGGAAACGTCTAGCCGATTCGACCGACTGCACGGCAAATCCTCCGGGGTAGTCGCCGCGGGATCCCATTTTTTGGAACGACGCTCCGAACTTTGACAACTGGTGATCGTAGGTCTCCTCGTGCCCGACGGTGAACACTCCCTCGACGGGTCGCGCATCCCAGGGGTTGGGAATCCTGTCGATCGCCTCGTAGCAGCTGCGCACGGAGCCGTTACGATCGGACAAGTGGAGGTTCCGCAAGGCCGAGCTGCCCTGACGCAGGACCTGACACAGCTCATGCACGTTCCCGTTGTTCGTCACCACGAGAAGACCGAGGTCTCCGTGCTTGAGGCCGTAGAACTTGTTCCACTCGTCGACCTTGTCGGTCAGGGCCTTGTAGGTGATTCTCTTTCTACGCATGGGCTTTCAAATCCTCCGCTCTAAGTTTCTCCCGGAGCTGGCGTCCGTCGAACAGGTTCGACTCGCGATCGAGCATCTCGCAGCAGTGAGTTTCCACCGCCAGCGTTTCAATACCGGGGGAGTAGCCGCTGCTGAATTTGACTCCCCAGTCGGGATCATCCATCTGGACGACGTTCAGGACGGCCTGCTCGACCGCGCTCCAGCGGTGGTCCTTGACCACGCCTGTTTGCCCTTGTGCCGCCGCAGCCACGCCGTCGTTCAGTCGGACTCGAGTTCCGTTCTTGATCAGCCAATCACGTTCGTGCATTTGCCTTCTCCTCCAATTCCTTGATGAACTCGCCCATACAGGCGGCACGGTAATCCCGGTCCTCCACCAGTCGGAGGAACAACTCCTGCCCTTTGTCGTGCCAGGAGCTCAAGACGTCAGGTACAAACTCCCAGTCGAAGGAGTCGGGGTATGGAGAGCCCGTGATCTTCTCAAAGGCGTCCCACACGTCGTTCACGGCCGGCGTGATGTGCGTGACCACGTATTGCCGATTCTCCCAGGCGCCCACCTCAGGGAGGAGGCTTACCTTGGACTGCTCGAGGTACCACTCCCAGACGCAGAGCGCGTCCGTGGCAGCCTGCCGCTGCTTGTCCTCCTCTTCTTCTGCCGAGGGCAGGATCGAGAAGCTGTCCCGCCCGCAGCCGAAGTCCTCTACTGCGCATTCGACGACATACTCCTCGAACGCCTCCTGAGAGAGATCCGCGTCCTCGTCGGCGGCGTTTAGCTCAAGAAAAGGTTCCGGATCGTATGTGAACGTCCTGACCGCCCTGACGGATTTCAGTTCATGCTGTGATTTTTCTCCCATCTTAAATTTGGTTGAAGTTTGTATGATCCGACGATCCTGCAAAACCTCGTCACGTGTCGAGTTTTGACAGCTTTCTGACGAAGTAGTCTCCGAGATCATCTATGCGCTGGAAGGTCTTTCCGATAGCAGCGGAGCTGATCACCTTCACTGCGCCCTTTCCCTCAACGGAACAGAGCCAGAGGTCCTTGTTCCGTCCGTCGATTCCGATAACGCACCAGGCGGACCCGTTCGGGGCGCGAAGGAAATCGCACAGATTCTGGATATCGCGAGTGCTGTTTCGTCGGGTCAGGATCGCTTCGGACGGCGCGTTGAGGATTGCCCATGTAGTCCACCCCAGGTAGGGTTGCCCTCGATGAAGCCGCAGCATCCCTGAAGAATCCGGGTCGTTGAACATCGAGCTCAACCATTCCAGGTGCTTCAGCCTGATAAGGCCCTTGAAATCCTCCGAGTCCCCTCGGTCATCGAAGCGCTTCATGTAGGCTGCGATGAAAGCCGCCTCGGGGAAACAGTTGATGTAACGGACCCCTCGGGACGCCATCTCTTTTCGGACCTGTTCGTGGGAGCTGACCAGGATCACCGATCCAGGAGTTCCCTCCAGTTCGTCTCGCTTCTTGATGATGTCCTGTACGTAGGGGATCTGGAAAGTCTCCCATCTTTTCGGGTCGGACTTGTCTACGTAATTGGAGGAATCGATGTCGACCCATCCGAACTTCTCGGCGACAGTGGATTTCCCCACTCCGGGGAATCCGCTGATAATGGTGGTGTTGCTCATTGGGAGGGTTTCAGAATCCATCTGTTTCCGCAGGACCAGCAGCGAAAGCCGTCTGCGATTCGGTACATCCGGGGCATGTAGTCGCACTTCTCCCGGATGCAGTAGGGACGATAATCCTGCCCCTTGTAGTTGTCATCCCCGGCTTTGAACCCCAGGCGCTCGTTCATCGTGGCGATCTGCTCCTCGCGGAGCGGCTGCAGGGTCGGGTCGGCTTCCTCCAGGGTCTTGTAGTATCCCTCGACGAGGCGGGCTCGTGCGAGAAGAAGAGCGAAGCGTGGATCGGATTCAAGAGGGCTCATCGATTTTCACATCAATCGTTTCCTGGTTGTAGTGCTCCTGGCCGTCCGAGGACGGCTCCGTTGAGAAGATCTCGTGGGCCAGCTCGATCGCCGCCTCCTCGGAGGCGACCTCGGATTGAGGAATGCTGATGATCTTGGTCACGGTCCCCTTGATCTTCACGTGGAAGCACGGTCCAGCCGGCGTGGGTTCAGCGGGGACGGTAGAGTCTCGAAGCTCGAACGTGTCCTGGTCCACATAGCGGAATCCGGACAGTGGAGCTTTGCTGGGGTCCTTCATCGGAGCGAATCTCCGTTGAGCATCCCCGTGCGCCCAGTCGAATCTCATGGTGGACCCCGTGAACTCCAGGTAGGAATTCAAACAGGCTGGATTGCACCACTCACGACCTTCGTGTTTGAATATCGCCAGTCCCCCGCAGTCGCATCGGCCTGGCTCTTTGTGACGTTGCATGATTTTATAGGGTTCCTCCATGTCTCTGAATATCAGAAGTTTTCTTGGTCGTCTCCGGAGTCTTGGAGTAAAGCATCCTTCTCGACCCTGGGCGTGAAGTGCAGAACTAGAGTGAGCAATCCACCGCAGTGCGGACAGCAGGGTCGCTGATCCAGCAGCCACTCGATCACGTTGGAAGGCGGGATTAGACCCCCTCGAGCCTGTAGGTCAGATCCTCTTTCTCCGGGAGTTCGGACAGGGTTGTCCTTGTCGATCACGCCATGGCAGTGCGGGCATTCCGCGGATTCGTGAGGATACAGGCGGAGCTCGCTCATCGCTCGCCTTGGGCTACCATGACCTGGGACACCTGCTGGATCGCCCAGATGTAACGCTTCGCCAGGGCGCCTTCCCGATTCGTCGAAAGGTTGTCCATCAGATCCGCCAACTTCACCGCTCTGGCGATCACTCCGGGTAGACCGCCGGCCTCGCAGATCCGGAAGATGTATTCCTCGTAAGAGACGCTCTTCTCTCGGGTCAGGATACTGACCGCTTCTCGGGTCTCGGCGCTGATCTCGTCGCGATTCAGAAGCTCGAACGTGTCGCGCCATTTCGCTCCGCAGTCCTCGAGGACGTCGTGGAGCGCCGCGGCCGGCCGAGCAAACTCGGGAGTGGCCTTGACGACGCGCACCACGTGCGAGTCGAAGTAGCACTGCCCGATGTCCGCCCCGATCACCCGGAGCTGGCCTACGTCCTTGTGGGCTGTGCGAGCGAACTCCATCGACACTTTCAGTTCTTCAATTGATCCTGATTTCATAGCTAAAATTGAATCCTCTGACAGAAGCACTCGCTCCCGTCAGAGGTTTATGACGTTTTTCCCGTCAACTTTGCTCGCGCTGCTCGATCATGTGCTTCCACCTCAACTGAAGTCTCAGCTGGTGCTCGATCATGAAGGCCTCCTTGATATCCTGATCCCCCACCGCGCTGATCACTCGGCAAGCGTGCGACAAGCGGGTCAAGTTCGGATGCTCAGAGCCGGCCTCCTGCTGCATGGCCGTGTAGGCTTCGATCTGCATGTGTCCTGTGACCGGGTCAATTGGGGAGGTCTCCATGGACTCTGGTCAGCTCGTTGAGCGTGAAGTAGGGAATGTGCTTTCCGGCGAACGGCCATCCGGACATGTCGATCTCGAGACCCAGGCGCACCTGATCCCGGGAAAACACGTCCTCCGAAGTCAGCCTCTCAGGGTAACGAGGGTCCTGGTCGAGGAAATTCAGTTGCTCGATCGAGACCACGGTGCCTACTCGTCCGGCGAAAACCCGATTCGTTTCAGCCACGCGCCATCGCTGCCCGGTTTCGAATTCCACGTTCTCGGATCCCATCACTGTTCCTCCTCGTCCGCGTCCGGTGGGGTGTGTCCCCCAATCTCGAAGTAGTTTCCGGTCTCGTGTCCGTCAGGGCCGATCTCGACGAGACACATCCCTTCATCGTTGATAGCGACAGTGTCGCTCTCAATCGAGTCCAGGAAATCCCGGATCTCTTGCTTGGTCGCGCTCATGGTCAGGGAAGTAACAGGATACGCCGTCCCAGCGACCGTCCGCGGTCGTAGGTTTCGATCAGCGGGTAATCGTAATGAGTCGTCGTGTCGTGCCTCGACTCGAAGACTCCGTTCAGAAAGGCTCGAAGTTTCTTCATTCTTTGATTCTCATACGAGTGATGACGGCCGGAGCGCCGTCCTTGAAGTGCTCGACATCGCTGGTCGGCGAGATGAGAAACCATCCTCTCTTTTCAGGGGCCTTGTCCACCGGAAACCTCCGACGGTGATGTCGGTTCGGCCTCACTCTGGCGGGGAAAGCCCCACTCTCCGACAGGAGGGCGCCCAGGCATCCTGGGCTGGAAATGCAGCCGCCCAACATCCGCCGAGCCCGAAGCGACTCCAGGACCGCTCTCGCGGCCAAGGAGTCATTCTCTCTCCGGCTGGCCAGGTAGTGGATGACCTTGTCGCGCTCGCCGACTGGTGGGATCCAAAGACCGCTACCCTTGGCGTCTCGGTAATGCTTTTTCCCCACGTATGGTTGTTTGGTTTTCATTCACTGTGGTTCTCCGTCCACGATGGGCCAGTCGTCGGGACGGATGCGATATTCCCCCTCGTCGTTGACGTTGGGGCAGTCAGAGATTTCCACCACGCCTGGGGAAGTGAACTCAGCAACACAGCCTAGTTCGACCCATCTGTCTCGAACGTCTCTCAGTTTCTGTCCGGCTTCTTTTCGGTTCAGGTCTTCGGCATACACCGATTTCACCCCGCACCACTTGTAGCGTACGATGATCATAATCTTCGAGTGTGGGACGACTGTCAGTTGCCAGTTCGTTCCTCCATGTTCTGAAGTTTCCACCCGGTCACCAGGGATTGCCCGACCCGAGGGCGTTTCATAATGTCTTGCGACGTTTCGGTATCACGCGAATACGCCACCCAGGCTACGGCTTCCCGGATTCGAATCGGTCCACCACGGCTTTCGTGGCGACCATCAGCATGTGCTCTGAAGCGATGTAGACGGCGGACAAGCGGCCTCCTTCTCCTTTTCCTGTGTAGTGGAGATTCAAATCGGCCTTGGGTGAGATTTTCCACCCCTGACCGTTCAAGCCGAGGAGGAACTCTCTCTCCTTCTCGTTGATGACCTCGCCCCATTTTTTCTGGTAGATCATCGTGATGCACGTCCGAATATCCGGATCAAAGATCACCATGATGACAAGCCCGTCCACGTCGAACACGAACGACGGCAGTCCGTTGTTGTTACCCTGCTGGACGATCGGACCGTAACGGGCCGAGGCTTCGTCGAGGGTGTCGCCCAACCGGGCGTCCGCCAGCCCCGGTAAACTCAGGGCCAGCATTGTGATGATGATGTATTTTTTCATGGTTGCTTTTATTTAACGCCGCAGCCCCCGCAGGCTCCGACTTGTTCGTTGATCTCCGACTGCACGTAGAGCGCTGCCAGGAATTCCTTCCAGCTCGCCGTTGTGGCCTCGACCTCTTCGCGAGGACGGCCGTCCTCCTGTAGAGACTCCCGGAACGCATCCAGGTGCCCCGTCAGTGCGATAGGGACCGTGTTCTCCAGGAACTCGATCTCGGACACCGGAAGCAACGCATGCTCCTTGATGTACTCTGTCATCATGCCTGGCTTCTTCACACCGCCGCGCGTTCCCTTGCATCCCTGGTTCCAGAGACCTTTACACCCCTCGCCTTCCTTGTAGCGCTTCGGCGCCTTCGGACGGTTTCGATCGGCCACCGCGGTGGAAGAGAACTTCCCGCGGGCGACGTCACGCTCCCATTTCCGGAGCTTCGGAATGAAGACCAACTCGTAGGCGGCCTCGTATTCCGCATCCAGTTGCTGCTGAGTCTTCCACCCGTTGAGACGCGGCTTCGCCCGGATCTCCATGGTCACGATCTTCAGCAGGTCTTCCCGCGCCAACTCGTGGAGCTCGTGTGGTTTGGTGGCGGGGCAATTGCCCGTCACCAGCTCGTCGGCCAGTGTGAACTGCTCGATACCCGGGACGACGGCGCAGTAGACTGGCTCCTCCTCTGCGGTTTCCACCACGGAGTCTACGATCCAGTCGCGTCTCAGCTCGGGCTTGAACTTGTGGGCCTTCACCAGAGCCTTGTGCTCGTCGAGCAGCCAGAACGAGTCCGGCAAATCTCCCGCGCAAAAGGTGAGTCGATACATGGTTTCCCGCCCATTGAAGCCGTCACGCTCTCTGGGCTTCACCTCACTGCTGCGGACGCCGAGCAGGTGACATACGTCACGCACGAAACGCATAGACGCCTCCGAGGCGGACTCGATCTCCGCAGCCCGCTTCTTGTCCAGGTGACCATCCGCGGCGAAGTAGCCGGCGAACCACCCCAGCAGGAACGACTTGCTCTCTTCAAGTGGTGGTAGCCTCTTCCAGAACTTGGGAAGATTCCTCGCCTCCGGCATCTGCCCTTGAGGTGTCTTGCATTTACCGATCTCGCAGGTGGAGAACCAGGAAAGCATTGCCCTGTCCTTGTCTCCGTGGAACACCACCAGACCAGGCCGATCTCCGTTCCCCGCAGTCCCGTCTCCGTAGACGAACCCTTGGGCGATACCGAAGGCGCTGGGTGTGATGGGAGATCCGGAGCAGGACAGCTTCACGGGGACGCAGCGTCTCAGCTTGGACCCGACAACCAGGTCCTGCGTGAACGTCACACGCCCATCTTCGAGAACCCACCTGTGCTTATCGGTACACCGAATCGTCTTCTTGGTCTGTCCTCGATGGATGTTCACCTGCCAGACTCTTTGCACACCAAAGTCTCGGATCTCGCAGGTCTGCCACGACCCGCTAGTTTGGAACTCCTTACCCCCATTAGCTCCGGTCTTGTAGTGACCATTCCGAATAGGGATTAGCAAGTCCTGCTGCCCCACCAGTTCGCGGATTGGCTTCAGTCCTTGTCGGGTCAACACCTCCGTCTCGCCTGTCAGGCAGAACGGGCAGGCACTCTTCCCGGGCGGGTTGACGCCGGCCTCGATCATCTTCTGCTGGCAGATCTCGCGAGTCCAGCCCCACTCGATGAGCGGATACCGGATCTCGTAGAGGACAGCGTCCGCCTTGAGACCGGCCATACCGCCGGCGGCCTTCTGCTGCTGCAGCTTCGCCTCGGCCTTGTCGGACCGGTATTCCTCCCCGGCCTCGTAGCCGATCAGCTTCATGACTCGCTTGCCTTGCGCCCAGCAATCGAGCGCCGGCTGCCACTGCTCCATGAACCGGTTCTGCGGAGCGACCTTCCACTTGAGGCTGCAGTTCTTCCGCCCGCTGAAGGCCAGAGACGGCAGCGTCCCGTTGGTCAGGCAATTCTCGTAGAGCGACTCGTAGGGAGGGTAGTATTTGAAGTCCTTCGGCTGGTAGGTGCAGACCGTGACTTCCGGGAATCCAATTTCTCGCAGGCGAGCATTGGCGATCGGCAGGTAGGCCATGGTGGACACTCGCTCCGATCCCGTGTTTCCGAACGTGATGACATCCGGACGGATGCCCCGTGAGTAGAGACCCTCGAGCATTGCTGTCGAATCGTCTCCGATCCCGTAGCAAACCTGCAGCGGGACGTCTGGTTGGGTGCTTAGCACTTTTCCTTCTTCAATCATAAGTTTCGTCGGATTAATTAACTACCCTCCGGGGCATCCATGACCCACACAATATCGGATAGTCTCACGTCTACCCCGCGGTCCACCCCTCGCGCTAGCTTGCTGAAGGCCAGTGGATAATGATCGGACTGCTCGCAGCCTTCTAAGTCCAGATGTACCCAGCCATCACCTAGATAGGTCGCAAATCTGAAGCGGATAACTTCTCCTGTTCGTAGTCTCAGCGCGTAGTCGAATTCGTCGTAGCATGCTTTCGCCAGAGCATGACTGCCCAGTGCGGATTTCAGCTCCTCCTCCGTTAATTCGGAGTTTTCATTTTTTGTGTCCTCGCCATTCATATTATCAGCTCGTCTTTTCATGTACTTGATCAGAGCCAGGATTTCCGCCTTCGCCTGGGCGATGGTGATGATGTCCACGCGGTGATCTCGCGACTGCAGAACCTTCCCGTAGGCTAGGAGGATGCCAGTGATGACATCGTCTATATCTTCGGGCTTTCCGTACTTCAACCGCGCGTGGGGTGGTAGAGCACACAAGGCTTCCAGATCCTTGTCGCTGGTCGTGTAGGGGTCTTTGGCCTCAATCATCTTCGTCTACGGTATCGAGAAGACCGATGCAGTCATCCTCGGTGTCGATAGCGTCGGCGATCCCATTGGTGCGGCGGAAAGCGAAGTCCCCCTCCTTCGGGCGGACATGTTCGTTATCCTCCTTGCATCCAACGCACAGAGTTCCGATCTTCCAGCCGTCGTCCGGATCCCACCATCTGACGGGTCCTCGGTTCGGCGTGTCTTCAGATTTAGGGCGATGCCCGCAGATCTGACAGTAGTTGTAGGTGTCCTTCTCCCCGGTCCGGGGATTGGGTGTTTCGTTCAGTGGCATGTCCCTCCTTCGGGTTAGATTTGTCGGGAGCTGAGGCTCCCCAGATGAATGATAAGGTCAGAAACCTCGCGGACCTTTGACACGGCTATGGAGTCCTGGATAGTGGGATTGTGCTTTCCTCTCCGGACCCTTTCCACGGCATCGGCGGCGCCGGCAATGCCGATCTTCTCCATCTCTTCGAGGTCCTCAATGACCTCGGACTTGAATTGTTCGAAGTCCCTCACGGAAGACTGAGGAAGGCGAACGCCACCCAGGCGCCGAAGATTCCGGCCAGCACCAGGTAGATCAGAAAGACCCACACCGCAACGAACCTCACGAGTATCCCCGCGGTCTGCTGAAGATAGATCCTCCAGGTCGATTCGATTCTTCTGTTCTTCATCACAGGAAATAGTGGAGCAGTTTCATTCCGACGATCGCAATGACGAGGTGGGCCGAGTTGTCGATCACCGCGTAGTTGAACGCTCGGAACGATCCGTCCAGAATGTTCATGCTGCGCTGCGAGTCGGTCGTTCCCGCCCAGGGAGTCGTCCGTAGGAAGTCCTTCATGTCCCCTCCGAGAAACCCACCAATCCACTTGGACGCCAGGGACCATCGGTCGATAGGGAAGTGAGATCCTCCGATAAACAAGAACCAGATCAAGCCCACGAACCACCCGGAATCCGGAAGATAAATCAACGTGCAGCAGGTGACGCACGAAGCGTAAATCCAGCAGTGCATCATGCACATCAGAGAGGAGAATCCCTTCTGGATCGCCATGCTTCGAGGCTGGAACCAGTAGTCTCCCAGAACGTGCCCGATCAGCAACATCACGTAGAACTCAGGCTCCATGATGCCTCCTTTCAGCTTCGTTGATTTCTGAAGTCCGGCACATGCAGTTCATGACCGGCGAGTCGCACGAGAGGCACCTTCCCTCTCCCTTCTCCGCAAGAACAAGAGTGGATTCTCCTCCACCATTCAGGGTAGTGAGGTAACCTGCCCGGCGACGGTTGAACAGGTCCAGCCCATGCTGCCACCTGTCGCGTTCCGGGTGATTGCCGGCGCCGAGGGCGTTCTTCAGCTGATTGACGATCGTGTCCCGCGTGCAGATGAACGAAGTCACCTGATCTTCCGAGGCGTGATCGCCCACGGTCATGCGGGCATTTCCATCGGGATTCATCTCCCACATGTAGGGCTTGTCCTTCTCGAGAATCCGGGGCACGAATGCCGTGAGGCGCCGTTCGATCAGACGCCCGTCCTTGTAGGTGAAATTACCCAGCTTGCCAGACTCAGCCGACTCTTTGACCGCTAGGATCAACTCCTGGGCGGTCTGTCTTCCCCGGTAGCGTCTCAGGTCGGACTGGATGATGCGATTTGCCGCGGCTCCCCAGGAGATAGGACCGGCCACGAAAAGCGGGATCCATCTGAGGACGTGACACCGCTCCCGGTAGAACTCGAACTTCTCGAGGGAGTCCATAAGAAATATCCCCGCGAACGGTCCGAACAGACCCCAACCCAGCGAGAGCATCAGGATGAGGTTCCAGCTCATGATTTTCCTACGGGTTTGGTGGGAGGCTTCTCCGGTTTGAGGTAGATGTCGGCCAGATCGCGGACACCGTCCAGGACGGCCGTGATGTCCGCCTGGCTGAGCTTGGTGATGCTCTGCAGGAGAATCACCACGGCCTTACGCTTCAACGGGCCTTTGTCGAACCGCTTCATCGCATCCGACACTTTGCGGATCTCGTCCGCCACTTCGTTCAACTTCTTCTCGTCTATCATGGTCGATGAGTTCCTGGACCTGGGCTCGGTATCTTTCGGCCTCGTTCCAGCAGTTTTGGTTTCGTCCCTGTTTCCGTGCGGATAGTGACCAGGCCATGGAGTCCGAGGACGTCAGGGCCTGCCTCACAAATTGTGACTTCAGAGCGGTGACTTTCAAGCCAAACCCGTGAAGACGTAAGTCCGGTCGCGCTCGAGAGATTTCCTCGAGCAGACCCTCGACGGTGTCGACGTTCGAGTTCCTCTTGCAGACGCTCCCCACCCCGACGTAGGCGCCTGGAGGAAGGAAGCCGGCATCCTCATACATCCGGATGCAATCCAGGTATTCGGACGCCTCGTAGCCTTGAATGACCGGCATCAGGTAGACCCGGCACCCTATACGCCTCAACTCGTAGTGGATCTCGGCGTAGCGATCGACGGTCCACCGCTGGTGGTCCTTGACACCCTTCTGCACCCAGAGGTCGTCCGTCGAGACATACTCGTACTCCCACCATGGAATTCCTCCGTTCTCCGAGAGGACGTATTCGAGGTGGTCTCGCAGCTGCATGGCTGCCGCGCTGTCGCGGCTGGTCCCCTTCACCGAGAGCGACTCGTAGATGTCCTGGTGATCGAACATGAATGGCTCACACATGAAGTCCTGAGAGCAGGCCGCCACCAGGTTTCCGCAGCTCGACCACCGGCTGATCTCCTCCGCGTAGGTCCGCGGACTCGTCGTGTATTCGCCGTGCTTGGCGATGTGAGTGAATGCCCCGCTGTCAAGGATCCAGTCGTTGACCTTGAAGTCGCCTTTGCGGCGGCGGAGGCGGTTGATCGAGATGAAGCACCGGGCGAACCGGTTCGCCCAGCTCGGTTCGCTGATCCCGACGTAGAACTCCATGTCACTTGCGCGGGTGAGGCGGATCCGTACACCCGCAGTGAGGCTTTCCGGTCTTCAGCTCCATGCGGAGCGATTCGGCCGCCAGCCGGCAGGTCCTGGAGATGTTCTCGTTGGTAGGTCCTCCCATCCGGGCGTATTGTGCCGCCTAGTCGTCCCATTGGATTATGGCGGCCTGGACTACTGCGAGGTCGTCGTCGACCGGTTGTAGCTGCCAGTTGCTCGCCATGACGAAAGGGACGGTGTCTCCGTAGGGATCTCCGTCGTAGTCGTCGGGGAGGTCGACGACCTCCTCGCTTTCGACAGAGCAACCCAGGTATTTTCTCAGGATGGCTTTCATTCGAATCGAACTCCCTCCTTCAGACCCCACACGATCAAGTTCTTTGTGTGTCGGACCGTCTCGACGGATCCGCAGCTCCCGCAGCGGTGGAGGACTGCTGATTTTCTCCGCTGTCCTGTATCCACCACAACACCTTTGTCCGAGAGAGGACGCATCCTTGGATTGATGCTGTTCAGGTTCACCGCCGTCTTATTGGCGATCTCAACACTGGTCATGGGGCCGTGCTTGTGCAGGGTCCTGAGGACCAGATGCTCCAGTTCGTTGACTTCGATATCAGCGGCCTCGTGAGCCGTGTCTGGATCGGTGTTTCTCGCCAATCCTGTTTCAGTGCTGCTCATGTCTCCTCCACCTGTCTCAGGGTCTGGGAGAGTACGATGTATCTCTCCACCCTACGCTTCTTGTCGGTGATGGCGTGGGGCTCCACCGCTGGACGGGACTCGATTCCGACGGGGAGTAAACGAACCCTGGCCTCATCCTCCACCATCTCGATCACGGCCCGAAGGTCAATAAGCTCCCCGTGTAGACGCTGCTCATTGGTCTGATCCTGTCCAGTCTGGACCTCGTCCAGACCGAACTGTTGGGCCTTTAGAGCCCGTTGCGACACCTCGGCGGCCTCCTCGGCGACTTTGCCGAGGAGAAGTTGAAGTCGTGTCATCATCTTATTCGATCCTCCAGTGTTTGATGAGTTCGGTTCTCTCCTCCTTGAGGACATTCAGATCCTCTGGTTTGTTGAGCGTCTTTTTCACCTCGAACCAGGTGCCACTCTTCAGGTAGATGGTGAAGCATGCTTCGGAGGGATAATCCTCCTGACTGCTCCCCTCCCAAGGCCGGTTTCCTCCGCTACCTCCTGAGATCACAGGAGTGACTGCCGCGCACTCGGTCAGGTCGATGACCGTCCCGTCACTCAGTTCCTTGAGGAATTTCTTCATCCAGGTTTGCTACCGCTTCGTTGGGGTCGGTGTGGGTAAGAAACTCCTGAGCCGCGCATGCCTGCGCCCACCACGCCAAAACCCTTGGGTTGTCGGAGTTGTAAGGCTCGTCGGTCTCGAACGAGTAGTGGTGCATGCTGGCGAACTTCCTCGCCAACTCCACGGTCTGTTCGATGATCTCCCGGTCGGATCGGACCGCCGGCGCCGAGATCTTCGTCTTGGCCTCGCCGAGGAATCTGAACCTATCGCGAGTCACCCATTGGGACGCCCGTCCGTCGAAGGTCTCGATCAGGTAGATCGTGCGCCCATCGTTCTCCTCGCTGTCTATGATGCGGGCGTGGGCGTCGTCGCAGATCACGGCCTTTCCGCCGAACTGGACGTTTCCCTCCCGATCTTTCTTCGGCGTTGCCGGACACGGACAGATGTCGCCCATTCCTGGGCGAATCGGAGCGCCGCATCGGGCGCATGGGATTGGTTCATTCATAGATTCCTAGCAGGAGCTGGGTGATCTCCTTGTGACAAGCCTCGCAGGACTCGGACCTGTGGGAGTCGTAGGTGATATTGAGGGTGACTCCTCCTCGAAGGATCACGGCGAATTCCCTGACCACCTTCTGCTCTTCCGGAATCAGTCGGCTGGTGATGGCGGTTAAGGCTGCCACCTCGTTGAGGTCAAACAGGTTCCCGTGACGCTGATACCATTTCGGGCTCTTCATAGTTGGATAGGGATTCGAGATACGCGATAGCCTCGGCCAGACTGGTTGGGTTTTCGTTGATGAGTTCAATCATCTTCTTCGCCTGGTCTCCTGCGAGAGGATGCGGGTAGGAGTAACCTTCCCAGACGGCCTTCCGAACTTCCATGAATCGATCCGCATTCCAAGGGACCGCATCCAGAGCGCCATTCTCCTTGGCTTTGAACCCGGGGAAGTAGCTGATCCAGTCACCCCCGCACGTTACCGCCTGGGCGCCGTCCGGAGACTCCCACACGTCAGCCCAGAACCCGTTCTGTCTGCTGTTGCCAGCAAAGTCATGGATGCACTCCTTCCAGTGGTAGGAGATGCCGTCGGACTCAATGGTGTTGTCTTCACTCATCGGTTGTTGACGTAATTCTTGAGGATCTCGAGCAACTCCTTGTCGGAGACGCCATCGTCGTCGAAGGCCTCCAAGAATAGCTCCCTTGTGACTTTCTGTTCCAGACGTGTCGACGTGGTGTGAGCTTTAGGGAAACTCTCGATGAGATCCCTAAGTCGTCTGATCGAGGATAGAAGAGACACCTCGATA
>Ga0172367_10002206_pt1 | contig 26918 bp, 25 predicted proteins | sample Lak10m_FD_114542 | JGI IMG/M metagenome (GOLD analysis project Ga0172367, IMG submission 114542) | Freshwater microbial communities from Kabuno Bay, South-Kivu, Congo - kab_022012_10m | ecosystem: Environmental > Aquatic > Freshwater > Lake | place: Democratic Republic of the Congo: South-Kivu...
GTGCGATGTTTTCTGATTTGATTTCATGAGGAATATCTTTTTCAGAGAAACCGGCTTTCATGTCCGGAGCCAAACCCATTGCGGAGAGCAATTCAGCTTTTGCAATCTCAACTTGATTTTCTGCTTGAATCACATCCAATTCTCTCTGTCCATTATCTGCTTCTTGTGCATAAACAGGAGCAATTGGTGCTACACCTGCTTCATAGCGTGCATTGACTCTGGAAAGTTCGGCTTTGCCAAGATTGAGATTTTCTTTTCTAATCGCCACTATCTGCATTGCCCTGAGAACAGCAATATAGCGTTGATAGATTCCGAGTGATATCTGCTGTTTTGTTTGTTTTACGTTTTCTTTGATTGCATCCAGCGAGTGATTTGTTCCATCTATTCTTGCTTCTCGAGCAAAGCCATCGAATACATTGATATTTGCAGTTGAAGACAGCGAGAATTGATCTGCAGGTGCGCGGAAACCACCGATATTGAATTGACCACCGCCGAGTTCATTCAATCGTCGTGAATAACCGGCATTTGCATTCAATTGTGGGAGATATGCACCGAATGCTGCTTTTTTATCAGCTTCGGCTCCGATGATTCTCGTTTCTGCGGAAAGAATGTCCAAGTTCGCTGTATCAGCAATTGCGAGACATTCTTGCAATGTGAAAATGCGCATTGCACCGGTTGAGGATTGCTGTGCACTTTGTGCGAATATATGTTGAGAAAGTGCCAAAATGGCGAGTGCAATTGTTGAAATTCTAATCATGGAAGCTATTGATATGCGATGAATGAAGACCGACCCGATAACGCAGAGAATTCATGAATGTTACATTCGATTATCTCTTTTTCTTGATTTTTGACTTTTTTGCTGGACTTGACTTTGCATTGGGTACAGGACCATATATTCCTCTTTTCGATACCATTTTTTGCAAAGTGATATTCGTTGTGACATAATGTCGAACTTTCTGCTCAGCCTTTCCTTTAGAAGTCTCAATGAGCATTGTATTCTTATTCTCACTCGTACCAAAGAAATGAATGGGAATATGCAATGTTTCAGACATTGCCATTCGAGCATAGCCGGCAATGACTGCATTGGTTCTGAGTTGTTGACCCGATTGTGTCTTTGTCTGATATGTACCTTGCGCACTGATTGTTGATTCAAATTGCGAACATGTAAAGTCGAGGGTGTCAAAAATGGGTCTTGCTCTCATGGATGATAAATAGCGTATCATCGGAGCAGGAATACCGAATTCAGGTACATCCACAGTGTCTTCCGCAATCCAACCACTATTGATCAGATGATGTCCATTTCCGAGATATTGCAACATGAGTGGTTGAAATGCACTCCCTGGGGATAGCATCGCTGTAGAAGAATCCTCTGCACTGAATCCATAGCGTTTGCCGGTTGAGTCAATGATAAAGGAGATCTTGACATTTTTCCATTCATGATGTTTGCGATCTATGATTTGCGAAATACCTGCATATTCTGAAGATATAATATCAATCATTCTCTGAGATAGATACATTCTACCCTGTGGACCAACTGAATCGCATGACAATAAAAAACGTTCTTTGCGATCACGCAAAAGAGGTGGTTGTTTATCAATGAGTATGCTATCTCGAGAAATTGATTCATATAAAAGCGTATCGCCTTTGATGAATGTATACACATAGCGTGAGCTGTCTTTGGCATTGACCAAGTCAGGGAATTGTTGCGCTGAAAGTTGGAAAGTGGAAACTATGAATAGTATGTACGCAATAATGGAAATGCATTTCATGATTAGCGCCTTTTTTTCGGCAATGTGATTGGTGATTTCATAGGTATTGCCATGGAGCGAAGTCTGGAGTATATCGTTTCCATGGTCATTTGTACGGGGACAATCATTTGTTCTTGACCCGTTGCGGCCATACGAAGTTCATATTCCATAAGAAGGGATGCATTGAGAGGTAAACCTGTTTGAAGATCAATGGCATATGTTCCTCTGGCTGAGCCCTCGCCATCTATGGTCATCGTTATTCCTTGCTGTTCGATATTTCCTGTAAAACCGAGATCATTTGATCCACATTCAATAAATGCATGATGCATGCCATTGATGTGTTCTGTGCGTATCACTTTGCAATTAAGTTCTGTATTGAGAACTATCGATGATTTGCCTTCATTTGTTTGGGTGCCAACAGTATCTGATTTTCTGATATTCCAAACGGAACCAATTTGGATTGGTGATGTTGGGAATTCCAATAAAAAGAATCTGGCACCTTGCGTAAGTGACTGCATTAATTGTTCTGATCTAGCTGATAGATTCATTGCATTTTCACCGGATATTCTTGAAAGGATGATGCCTTTTGGTGAAATATGTTCTTTTATAGAAGGAATGAGCGGTCCATTCGAAGTGAATGTCGTATCAGGAATTCCTGCCATGGATAATCCGCTCAGCGTCACTTTTCCTGGTGAATAAGAAAAGGTGAATTGCATGTCTTTGTCTTTTTCCGTCTGCAAATACAATTCAGTGCTTGCAGAAGTTTTGGCATGAAAATCTATCATTTCTCCTAATGACTGAGAAACCATGCTTTTCACGGCATAGGTATACTGCATTGGATTTGTCACGGAATACCTAAGCGTAATCACAGAATCATGTTTTTGTGTGATTCCTTGCCCATGCACATGCATTGCGCTCAATAGACCAAGCAATACAACTATTCGTATGTTTTTGGATCGTACTTTCATTTCACTGTAGAACTTTGGACCGCTTTCGACGAATAAGATATGCGAAGATTTCCCATACTTGTTTTCGCTATTTTTGCCTGAGCGGACAGAATCATAATAACAATGCAAATTTACCACTATTCGACGAAGCAAAGAGCATGGCATCGCAAAGACTTACATTCATTGATATTTTGCGTGGTATTGCATGTGTTTGGATGATTGAAACACATGCGGTCAATGCATTTCTGCATGATGCATTTACTTCAGGTGCTTTCTATGGTGCATTGAAAATCAGTAATGGTTTTGTGGCGGTGACTTTTATCTTTTGCGCCGGTGCCGGCTTTCGGCTAGCCTTAGAGTCTAAACTGCAGGATTATATATCTTTTGGAAAACCACTGTGGAATTATATCGGCAGATTACTCTTCATTTTGGGGATCGGATATTCTCTTCAAACGCCAATTTTCTCATTATCGTATTTGAAAGACTCACATAATGCTGAATGGATGCGCTTTTTGGATTCGAATGTGCTTCAATTGATTGTTGTTTCTTCATTCCTGGCATTATTGGGGCTCTTATTGACTCAATCTCTGAAGAGAATGATACTATATGCTTGGCTCATGATGATAAGTGTATTTTGGCTGACACCGCTCATATGGACTATTCCGACAGATACTCTACAGCAAATACCTGATTTCTTGAGAATGTATGTGTCAATGCAACCTCCGGCTTCTTTCCCGATTTTTCCTTGGACAGGATATTATTTCGCGGGATATATCGTAACGCATTATTTCATCAGTGCTACAGATAGAAAACGAATGTCGAATCTGTATTTGATAGTATCCTTTGCACTACTTTTGATTGTCTATGGAGTGAGTCGTACAGATTGGACATATTATTCACAAAAATTGAATTGGTGGCTTGTATCGCCAATGCACATGATGTTCAGAGTCGCAGGAACAATGATTCTTTTTAGTCTGCTCTATACAATTCAGGATAGGCTTACAGGCCCAGTCTCTCGGGCATTAATGCTAAATGGTAGGGAATCATTGGTAGTATATGTTGGTCAGGGCATCATTCTCTATGGAGCAGGAATGCAGGTAATCATACGATCAATATTTCCGGAATATATCACGCCTTGGCATATCGTCATACTTACGATTTCAGTTATTGGTATTATGACTGCTTATGCTCTCATGTGGAACACATATAAAAGAACAATGCCAATACATGCTAAGTGGACATTATACCTCAGTATGATTATCTATGTATTGGTATTTCTGTTTTCACCGGCTTAATTCAGCCAAGAATCCGGCTTGATGACAGTACCTTGTGGGTATTTGGTATTAGTCAATGAATAGGAGAATTCCTCTTTACGCATGCCATATGCTCCAATCTCCCCATCTTTTCTGAGCGCAATGAAACCAATTTGAAGTTGTGGATGCGTGTTTGGATGAACTTTTACTATTCTTCTGACAGCTTCTTTGCATGCATCGTGTGGTGACATCCCTTGTCTCATGAGTTCAACGATCAAAAAACTCCCGACCACGCGAATGATTGCTTCACCTACACCGGTTGCAGTGGCAGCTCCAATGTCATTGTCCACATATAAGCCGGGTCCGATGAGCGGAGAATCACCGACTCTACCGGGTAATTTATAGGATAAACCACTCGTGGTGCAAGCACCTGAGAGATTTCCTTGAGCATCAATTGCAAGCATACCAATTGTATCATGATTTTCAGGAGTGATTGGAGGCGCCTTTTGGGATTGTTGCCAAGCTTTCCAGCGCGCAATTGCATCATCGGTGATGATGTTTTCCTTGGGGAATCCCTGAGAAATAGCGAAATCAAGTGCGCCTGAGCCAACGAGCATCACATGTGGGGTTTTCTCCATTATTGCTCGTGCCACAGAAATTGGATGTTTTATATGCTCAAGTCCAGCAACGGAACCACACATCCCCCTATGATCCATAATGCAAGCATCGAGAGTAAGCCGTCCATCTCTGTCCAAGCTTCCATTATATCCAACCGATGTAACCGTAGGGTCAGCCTCAGTTTCTCTAACGCCTTGCTCCACAGCATCCAGGGCAGATGCTCCATTATTCAGCAATTCCCAGGCCCGTGCATTTGCAGATATTCCGAATGGCCAGGTGGAAATCACTTTCATCTCGGAACCATTGATAGGAGGACTTGCTTTTTGGCTCAGGATTTTGACAGGAAGTCCAGTAGCGGGAAGCGTCAATCCCAGAGCCAGCAACATTCTTCGTGATATTTTCATTTGACAACTTAAGGTGCAGAAAAATTATCTCGATAAACTACGAAAAAACACTATTTTTGGCCGATTAAAAATAGTGAATCATTATTCTCAGGATATAGTCATGACAAATGAAGAATTTCTCGAAAAGCTTGATGCCATCATCAATGAGCGTCATATGTTACAGCATCCATTCTATCAAATGTGGAATACCGGCGATTTGACTATGCAAATGCTCCGTGAATATGCGCTTGAATATTATCAGCAAGTGCATCATTTCCCAACATATGTGAGTGCGACACATTCCAAATGCGATGACATGGAAGTTCGCCAGATGTTGCTTGAAAACTTGATTGAAGAAGAGCATGGTCCGAATAATCACCCTGAATTGTGGCGTCGTTTTGGAGATGCACTTGGTATATCTCGCGATGAAATGATGTCTCGCAAGTATCTTCCACATACGAAGCAATCTGTGAAGATTTTGAAAGAGCTTGCAGGTAAAGACAATCCGGCAGAAGGTTTGGCCGCTTTATATGCATATGAATCACAAATTCCTGAGATCTGCACAACCAAGATTGAAGGTTTGAAGAATAAATATAATCTTGACAATGAAGATGCGCTTGTGTTTTTCGAAGTGCATGAAGATGCCGACATCATTCACAGACAAGTCACACGCGATGCTCTCGTTCGTTTGTGCACCACAGATGATCAAAAAATTCTTGCACTTGATGCAGCTCGTGAAGCAGCAGATGCTTTGAATCTTTTGCTCGATGGCGTCTATGAAACGTATTGCGTGGATAAGCAAGCTGCTTAATACACAATGACTTCCGTCAAATCCGCTTGGATCTGTTGAATCAAGCGGATTTTTTTTTGATGTCGTGCACTGTGGAAAACTTTTGCATCATCGTGGATGGAACTTGTCAAGATGCGAATACATGGTTGGTCAAGTGTTGGCTCTTTCGTAATTTTAGGCAGTTTTTAAGCGAGAATTTCCTTATGTGCAGATTTGTCGCATATCTGGGGAGTCCGATTTTGGCGGATGACCTGCTGTATAAGCCACGGTATTCGCTGATCTCTGCTCAGAGCATCAATGCCGGTGAGATGAGTGCGCAAGTCAATGGAGATGGTTTTGGCATTGGTTGGTATGCGCCAGAACTCGACCCGGATCCATGTGTATTTCGCAGTATTAAACCTGCATGGAGCGATCAAAATCTGAGGAATCTTTCGAAGAAAATACAGGCACCATCCATATTTGCTCACATCCGTGCGGCTTCACCGGGAATGCCTGTCGAAGAGTTTAACTCGCATCCATTCACATGTGGTCGATTGTTGTTCATGCACAATGGAATGATTGGTGGGTTTAAGGAAATCAGAAGATCGCTACTTCGAAAATTGAATGATACGGCATATGATGCGATTTCCGGTTCCACCGACTCTGAGCATTTGTTTGGATTGATTCTGAATCATATTGAACATCCTCATGCCAAAATCTCTTGTGAAGAGCTGATGCTTGCCACCGAAAAGGGATTGCATGATTTAAGTGAAATTTTGGTGGAAGCAAATGTCAAGCAACATTCATATATCAATGTGTGCTTGACCAATGGAAACAGTTTGATTGCGGTACGATATACCACAAATCATAGCGTGCAACCTGCTTCCATGTATTATATGTATGGAAAGGAATATCATTGTCGAGGCGAGCATTGTGCAATGGAGCCGAGCAATGGAAAACCTTCCACGATAGTTGTGGCTTCCGAGCCATTCACTTCGAAACGATCTGAATGGATGAAAGTGGAGCGAAATTCGATATTGACAGTTGATGAAGAAATGCGCATCAGTTTTCGGAATATTGATTTGCCGATTGAGCATATCATATCCGAAGCATGATCAATCTATTCACCTTTGATCACATTACTATTAAGTGTTGTATATGGCTGAGTTGATCTACCTTGTTCCTCTCCTTCCGCTCATTGGCTTTTTTATCATTGGTTTCTTTGGTAAGAAACTTCGCAATGAAAAGCTGGTAGGTGGTATCGCAAGTGCTGCTGTCGGTGGTGCTTTTTTGGTTGCAGTGAGTATTTTCATGCAATTGCTTGGTGAGGCGCCTGAGGCTCGCACGCATATCATTCGACTTTTCCCTTGGATTCATACCGGTGCATTGTCCATAGACATTGCATATCAGGTGGATCAATTATCCATTCTCTATACCCTCATCATCACCGGAATTGGTACGCTAATTCACATCTATTCGATTGGATATATGCATGGTGATAAGAGTTTTCCGCGATTCTTTGCGTATTTGAACCTCTTTGTCTTCATGATGCTCAATCTGGTACTTGCCAACAATTTCGTGTTGACATTTCTTGGTTGGGAAGGCGTGGGCTTATGTTCTTATCTCCTCATTGGTTTTTGGTATGATAGAACATTTGAAGGTTCTCATATTGTATGGACAGGTGATGCAGCCAAGAAAGCATTTATCGTCAATCGTATTGGTGATTTTGGTGTATTAATCGCGATGTTCCTGATTTTCTGGAGATTTGGTTCATTGGATTATTCCACAGTGAATATGATGGCTGCCACGCAAGGAGTGGATGCCGGACTTATCACCGCAATCACATTGTTGCTTTTCTTGGGTTGCACAGGTAAATCAGCGCAAATACCACTAGGCGTTTGGTTGCCGGATGCGATGGCGGGTCCAACGCCCGTATCAGCATTAATTCATGCCGCAACGATGGTGACAGCTGGGATTTTCCTTATTGCCAGAAATTCAACTCTTTTTGCATTGTCACATACAACAATGGCCGTTATTACAGGAATTGGCATCACAACAGCATTGATTGCGGCAACTGTGGGTATTGTTCAAAATGACATTAAAAAAGTATTGGCTTATTCAACAGTCAGTCAGCTTGGCTTCATGTTCATAGCATTGGGAGTTGGAGCTTATACTGCGGCTGTATTCCATGTAATGACCCATGCTTTCTTCAAAGCTTTGCTGTTCTTGGGTTCAGGTTCTGTTATTCATGGAATGCATGAAGAACAAGACATTCAAAAGATGGGTGGTTTGAAGAAGTACATGCCTCAAACGTATATTACCTTCTTGCTTGGTACGATTGCAATTGCGGGTATTTTTCCCTTCTCGGGATTTTTCTCCAAGGATGAAATCTTGTGGTATGCATTCCTTAATGGAAGTCCGATACTTTGGGGAGCTGGTGTGCTTGCGGCATTGTTCACGGCATTCTATATGTTCAGATTACTCTATCTCACCTTCCATGGCGAAGAGCGCTTTGATCATCATCATGTACATCCGCATGAGTCTCCTGCAACTATGACAATTCCATTATGGATTCTTGCAATTCTTTCTATTCTCGGTGGATTTCTCGGCATACCGAAGGCTTTGTCATTTGGTGCAGATATCAATTTGCTCGAGCACTGGCTACATCCAATCTTCCACAATGCGCATGAAATCCTTGCAAAGAGTCATGGTGAACATGCCCATTCACTTGAGCTTGAATGGGGCTTGATGGCCGGTTCTTTGGGAATTGCAATCATTGGCATTCTACTGGCTACTTCATTGTATAAAAAATCCTCATCAAAGCCTGATGAACTTGCGACGAAAAACAAAGGACTCTATAATTTGCTTTGGAATAAATACTGGGTTGATGAAATCTATCATGCAGTAATTGTTCGTCCCACATATACAATGTCACTCGAAGCACTTTGGAAGATTTTTGATGTGAAAATTGTTGATGGCATTGTGAATGGAAGTGCTCGTTCTATCGCTGTATGGGCCGAATCAGTCCGAAAAATTCAAACAGGGATTGCTCAGAATTATGCATTGCTCATGATGATAGGTATAGTAGGTATCATTGCATGGATGATCATAGGATAATGAATACTCCTCAATCAAATTTAGCCGGAAGTGATAAGCTGAAGTCGCTAAGTGAACGCACAATGTCACTCTTGGTGTATTCAGTGTCAATCATTGTCGTATTACTTGTAGCATTCATGTTATATGTACCACAAGCAATCACGATTGACGGTCTTAATGTCATGGTTCTACCCAAGTTGAACGCATTCATCAATTCTGCTTGCACAATTCTGCTTACACTTGGATTCTATTTTATCCGCAAAAAGAATATTGCCGCGCATCGCATGATGATGATGAGTGCATTTGGTTTGTCCTTGTTGTTTTTATTGTCATATGTGACCTATCATTCCTCGGCTCCTTCAACCACATTTGGAGGTGAGGGGATTATACGATTGGTCTATTTCACGATTTTGATTACACATATAACATTGGCTGCAATTATTGTCCCACTTGCATTATTTACACTTCTTAGAGCGTGGAGATCAGAATTTCCTTTGCATAAGAAGATTGCTCGTTGGACATTGCCTATTTGGCTTTATGTGACGATTACAGGTGTGATCGTGTATCTCATGATTTCACCGTATTATACGATGGGACAATAAGTATTGTCTCACACTTTTAATTCTTGTGCCTTTTGGCATTTATGTTCATCTTTTGTCAGTTCTACAGAGTAAAGCATGCCACATACTGATTCAGCAGATTTGCTATTATTGCCTTTGTTCTTGCCATTATTGGGATTTCTCTCAATACTTTTTATTGATAGAGCGCAAGAGAAGGCAATCAAATATGTCACATTGATATTCTCAATGCTCACATTCTTTGCATCTCTTCCATTGTGGTTTATGTTCAATGATGGATTGGATGGATTTCAGTTTTACACCAATATCTCCTGGATTCCTTCGCTCGATGCAGGCTTCAGAACAGGTATTGATGGCATGTCATTATTGCTCTTCGTACTCACGACATTCATTATGCCCATCAGCATACTTGCTTCATTTGAAGCAATAGGGAAAAGGCATAAAGAATATTATGCGATGATGCTGCTATTGGAATTTGGAATGCTCGGAGTATTTGTTTCTCTTGATACTATGCTCTTCTATGTATTCTGGGAATTGATACTTATACCTATGTATTTTCTCATCGGTATTTGGGGTGGGAAAGACAGAATCTATGCAGCAGTGAAATTCTTCTTATATACACTTGTCGGCTCGCTTCTCATGCTTGTCGCTATTGTGTGGATGGGACTCTATGCGAAGTGGACACCGGGAGGACATTTCACAACGGACTTTTTGATTTTGAAACAACTTGCACCCGGTATACCACTTGATATTCAAATCTGGTTATTCTTGGCATTTGCTTTGTCATTTTGTATTAAAGTTCCATTATTCCCATTCCATACATGGCTTCCTGATGCTCACGTTCAAGCACCAACCGCAGGTTCAGTGATTCTTGCAGGTGTTTTGCTTAAAATGGGTACCTATGGTTTGATTAGATTTAATCTTGAATTATTCCCTCAGTCATTACACTTCTTTGCACAGCCGATTGCATGGTTATCCGTGATTGGTATTATTTACGGTGCGCTTGTTGCAATGGTTCAAACAGATATCAAGAAACTTGTAGCATATTCATCAGTGAGCCATTTGGGATTTGTCGTATTGGGTATTGTATCTGTAAATCCGGAAGGACTTCAAGGCGCAATCATTCAAATGGTGAATCATGGTTTATCAACCGGCATGCTTTTCCTTTGCGTGGGTGTCTTATATGAGCGTCGTCACACCCGTGAAATCGCGGATTTCGGTGGAATAACCAAAGTAATGCCAAAGTTTGCGGTAATGTTTACCATAGCAATGATGGCTTCCGTGGGTCTTCCCGGTTTGAATGGATTCATTGGTGAATATCTTACGCTCTTCGGATCATTCCAATCCAAATTCTTGAATAATCCATGGTTCAGCATATTGAGTGCATCGGGAGTGATTTTTGCGGCTGTGTACTTATTGTGGATGTTCCAGCGCGTAATGTTTGGAACCAATGATAATCCGAAGAATCATACATTGACAGATTTGACAAGAAGTGAATATTGGCAATTGGTTCCGCTTGTGATCTTTATTGTGTGGATAGGAGTGTATCCAAAAACATTCCTTTCTCGCTCTGAATTATATGCACAATCACTTGTTGGATCCATTGAAAAAACCGTGTTCGGCACATCTGCATATCCAAAAATCAAAGCGATTGAGGTTGATGCATCTGCCGTGAAAAAAGCCGAGCATTGATTAGTATCTTTGAGGATGTCTATAATGGCGAATATATTAAAGAAGATTTTTGAAAGACCATATGATTGGAAGAAGAATGGACATGACACCACCGATCAATGGAAAACAGTGAAAGTCGGTGATACTGTTGAATTTGCGATGACAGTAACCGAAGATGTACTATATACTGTTCAAGCATTGTATCCTGAAACTTCAGAAGCAATGATCAAGCGTATAACCACTGATGGGTCTCAAGGCGAGACATATCGTGTTGGTTTGGTGATGCTACGTCCTGTTAAAACATGAGCATCCAATCATTAAGAGAACATAACCAAGGAATAGAGGAATGATTCAAGATTTACTGTTGACCGCTCCATTCACATTCTTGTCTGCAATGGCAATCATTGCGATGGTCGTGGATGCTTTGATCAAGAATAGCGCTCGCATCACATTCTTGTTCAGCGTGATCACATTAATCGTTTCGGGTATTCTGGCCATTGGAACATTTGGTCAGCATGGCATTGGATTCAATGGTATGGTCACTGGCGGAGGATTTGCATCATATTTTGATGTCTTATTCTCAGTTGGTGGACTGCTCACCGTTTTTGCTGCAAGATCATATCTACAAAGAGAGGGTATTGAGCATGATGAGTTCTATTCGCTTATACTCTTTGCCATTGGCGGGATGATGTTGATTGGACATTCCAATAATCTGTTGACTCTTTTCATCGGAATCGAGATTATGTCCGTTGTGTTTTATGTCCTTTCAGGATATATGCGCTCTTCGATTGCCTCAGTTGAATCTTCTCTAAAGTATTTCCTCCTTGGTGCATTTTCAACCGGATTCTTAGTCTATGGAATGGCATTGATATATGGCGCCACAGGCAGCATGGATTATGGCCATATTGCAATGAACATATCGCGTGGTGCTTTACCTTTGGCATCGCTATTGCCGATTGGTATTGCTCTGATGGTTATCGGACTTAGCTTTAAAGCAGCAGCATTCCCATTTCATCAATGGGCTCCTGATGTGTATCAGGGCGCTCCGACAATTGTGACAGCATTCATGAGTACAGCAGGAAAGGCAGCTGCTTTTGCTGCATTCATGCCGATGATCATGGTGCTTATGCCTGCAGCAACTGCCAAATTGCAAATGACATTTGCGGTTCTCTCTGCAGCTACGATGTTGATTGGTAATATCAGCGCTTTAGCACAAACGAATATCAAGCGCATGCTTGCATTTTCATCAGTTGCACATGCCGGATATTTGATGATGGGATTGGTTTCCGGTTCACAGTCCGGATATAGTGGAATCATGTTTTATCTCACTTCCTATATGTTCATGCAAATTGGCTCTTTCATCATTGTTGGTTTGCTTGAAAGACGTGGCGAGGAGCATTTGCAGATTTCAGATTATGCAGGTTTGAGTAAAAAGCATCCTGTGCTCGCAGGATTCATGGCAATTTTTATGTTTTCACTGGCCGGGATTCCTCCCTTTGCAGGATTCTTCGGTAAATACTATTTATTCTCAGCAGCAATTGATGCAGGATTTTTATGGCTCACGATCATTGCTGTATTGTCTTCGATTATTTCCGTGTATTTCTATATCGGTTTGATCGTGAAGATGTATTTCAATGAATCTGAACAAGAAATGCCGGATACTGATATAGGATTATCAGGAATATCACTCTTCATAACCATTGCAGGCGTGATTGTTCTTGGTATTTTACCATCCGGAATTTTATCGATCGCCAATGCGATTTTTGGTCATTCTTCATATTGATTTCACCACTTGGATCATTCACCATGATGCATATAGCAGATAGAATTTCACGATTAGGAACAGAAACAGCTTTCGAAGTATTGGTTCGTGCAAGAGCACTGGAAGCACAAGGAAAAAGTATCGTTCATTTGGAAATTGGTGAACCTGACTTTGATACTCCTCAAAATATCATAGATGCAGCAAAAAAGGCATTGGACGATGGATTTACGCATTATGGTCCATCAGCAGGTTTGCCTGAAGCAAGACAAGCCGTTGCGGATTATATCAAGCGTACCAGAGGCACGGAATATTCAGCTTCTGAAATTGTGATAACACCAGGCGCAAAACCCATTTTGTTTTATGGCATGATGGCTGTTATTGACAAGGGCGATGAAGTCATCTATCCAAATCCGGGTTTTCCTATTTATGAATCTGTGATCAATTTTCTTGAAGCTATTCCCGTACCGCTTCCATTGAAAGAAGAGAAAGAGTTTCGATTTGACATATCAGATCTTGAAGCCCGCATCACACCGAAAACTCGTATGGTGATTATCAATACACCACAGAATCCAACCGGTGGCATTCTTACCAAAGAAGATTTACAGAGAATTGCAGAATTGGCTGTAGAGCATGATTTCATTGTGCTTAGTGATGAGATTTATTCCCAAATCACCTATGATGGATTTGTTCATGAAACAATCACACAATTCCCAGGGATGAAGGAACGTACAATTCTTCTTGATGGGTTCTCAAAAACATTTGCAATGACCGGTTGGCGCATGGGATATGGTTGCATGCCGGAACATATCGCGCAGGTAGTGGCCAAACTTCAAACGAATTGTACTAGTTGTACAGCCAGCTATAATCAAATAGCAGGTATCGAGGCATTGTCCGAAAGAACAGATGCAAAAGCAGCAGAATTCGTTGCGGAATTCAAGAGAAGAAGAGATGTGATCGTAACGGCATTGAATGCAATGCCAGGAGTGAGATGTCATTCACCCAAAGGTGCATTCTATGTATATCCGAATATAGAGGGCACCGGCATGACTTCCCAAGAGTTTGCCGACTTCTCATTATATGATGCAGGTGTTGCATGCTTAAGCGGAACGGCTTTCGGGAGCAATGGCGAAGGATTCGTCCGTTTCTCTTATGCAAATTCTGTTGAAAATATCGAAGAAGCGATGAATAGACTTTCTGAGGCATTGGCTAAAAGAGGTTGATGCAAACATATTAATCTTGTAAAGGCGTCTCATTGACGCCTTTTTTGTATACCATGAATGAAAAACCACAAGGAACAGCATTGGATTTTCTCAGCGAAGAAAGAGCTGAGAAGATCTATGCATGCATATCTCGTAGACAACCATCATTGACTATTGTACTTGAGAATGTACATGATCCTCATAATGTCTCTGCAGTCCTGAGATCATGCGATGCGGTTGGGGTTATCGATGTCCATCTAGTCTATCATTCCGGTCAATCTTTCCCTGAATTAGGTGAGAAAAGTTCTGCAAGTGCGAGAAAATGGGTGAATACTCATAAACATTCATCCATTGATGCATGTTTTGATGTTCTTCGTGAGCAGAACAAATGTATTTTCACTACCGGGATGAGTAATGAGGCTATTCCTCTATATTCTGTTGATTTTACAGGGCCTATTGCGATTGTCTTTGGGAATGAACATGCAGGTGTGTCTGATGAGGCGATTGCAAAAGCCGATGGAAATATGCTCATTCCTCAAGTTGGAATGATACAAAGTTTGAATATTTCTGTTGCCTGTGCTGTAACCTTATATGAAGCTTTCCGTCAACGATCACAGCATGGAATGTATGATTCCATTCAAATGGATGAAGTCATCTTAAAAGAGTATCTCAATGTTTTTGCACTAAAGTAGGAGAAAGGAATATGGAAGGAGTTGAATATACCATAGCTCATCCCGGTAAGCGCATCTTGGCCTATATCGTTGATTCAATATTCATGTCAATTGCATCCATTATCATCTTATTTCTCATAGGTGAAGGAGATGGATTACGTGTAATCGCAACATATTCGGGTGGTGATATCGAACAGATTATTGATAAAGTCTTACCAATAGCACAAACACTTACATTCATACAATGGGTATTGGGTATTTTCTATTTTGGCATTTTTCAGTCAATGTCGAATGGTGCAACATTAGGGAAGAAATTACTCCATATACGCATCGTTTGTATTGATGGATCTGCATTTTCTTTCATTAATTCCATTTTTAGATATATCGTGAATGCAATCTCAATGCAATTATGCTTTGTATTGGCAATAGTGATGTTCTTCACAACATATAAGCAGGCTTTGCATGATCTAGCAGTAAAAACAGTGGTTGTGAATGAGTGATGACCAGCATCCACTATAGATTTTTCATCGCAATCTTTGGATTGCTTGCAGTGATATATGGGATATATCTGCTTGTCTCTTTCTTTCCACCTGATCAATTTTTATATGTGCCATGCTTATTTCATTTGAGCACAGGTTTGCATTGCCCCGGCTGCGGCTCTACGAGAGCTGTTTCTTCATTCCTACATGGTGATATTCTTCATGGATTGAAAAATAATCTGTTGATCGTGCTATGGGGACCATATATCATATATCGGTCATATAGTGCACTGCATACATGGATTGATGGTGTAAAACGTACGATTTGGTCACCACCTAAATCATCTATCATCTTTTTTCTAGTATTGACGATAATCTATACGATTCTTCGCAATCTCCCATTTGAACCATTCACTAGACTATTTGCACCTATTGAGTAAATGTAGTTTTCAATAGTAAGATCTTGGTCAATTGTTCCAAACCCGCTCTATCTATTTCATCAAAACGTTCAAGCATGGGACTGTCAATATCTAAAACACCAATAATATTTCCATCTTGTATGAGCGGGATGACAATCTCCGACCTAGAATCAGGGTCACAAGCAATATGTCCGGGGAATTCATGTACATCACCAACAGTTAGTGTTGTTCTTGTACTTGCTGATGTACCGCATACGCCTTTTCCCATGTGAATTCTGACACATGCAGGTTTCCCATGGAATGGACCAAGTATAAGCTCTTGTCCATTATATAGATAAAAACCACTCCAGTTTATATTCGGTAAGGAAAAATACAGTAGGGAAGCCATATTTGCCATATTCGCAATACTATCCCGTTCATCACCTAACAATATATCAAAAGAATTTGCTAAGTTCTTGTAAAACAAGGACTTATCTGTTGATTCCAAATCGCTTATTACTGTAAACATTTGATTTATATGGAATTATGAAAATAAATTAAGAGTAAATTCATTGGCAAAGTTCTGAAATTTCCTGTAATTGCACATCTGCTTGAGAAATTGTTGTTCGGCTTTTAGCATAAAGAGCAGTAGACACCACCAAAGAACATCAATGTTTAAGCACTAATTTCTTGCTCATCTGACTCTGGGGGGAGGCAGCTTGGGATTATTCATTATAAGAAGGAGGCCCCTATGCAAAAGACATCATTGCATATGCATAGACAATTCCTCTCGATCAGCCACAACACCATGTCGTTTCTGATTGTGTTTTTCGCAATGGTAAGTTTGTTCTTTGCCAATTCTATTGAAGCTCTGAGTGCAAAAGGGAAAAATAGTCCTGTTGTACATGACTCCGTGCGCTACAGTGGCTTTCACAATAAGGTCCCCAGACAAATTGGTCCGGGATCTTGGTATGGCAAAGAGTTCCACAATCGTAGAACTGCAAGTGGTCAAACATTTGACATGTATGGTTATACAGCCGCACATCGCACATTGCCACTCGGTTCAATAGCAAAAGTGACAAGTGAAGTTACAGGTAAATCAGTGCTTGTTTGCATCAATGATAGAGGCCCATTTGTTCGCCCTAGAATCATTGACTTGTCATATACTGCTGCAGGTCAAATAGGTAAGTCTTTGAACAAATTATCAGTTGAGTATTTTACTCCTGAACATTTGTCATTGCTTGGTCCATTGACATTCAATACAGCGAAGTATTTCGGTTTCACAGCAGATCATCAACCTTTGATTGTTCCATTGTATGCTTGTACGAATCTTGAAGTCTTTACAGACTTTTCAAGTGCGGTTAAAAGACATCAGTCAAGACAAAACATGGAACAAAAATCAGGTAATAAGGCAGTCTTGATGATTGTTCCTGATGCCGTGGCAGAGAAAGGTCGTAAATCTCGCATGCCGAAATACACATATCTTGTCAGTTCAGTAAGTCCAGAACTTGCTCAGTCGCTTATGCAACCAACTGATCAATGATGTGTAAATAATTGTTTGTTAAGCCCCGATCTATGGTTGGGGCTTTTTTTGTTATGGAATCTTGATTGCAGGCTTGTCCATGATTTCGTAATTTGCATGCTCAATTCTGCTTCACAAACATGGAATCTTTTGCCATGAAACTCATGAAAAAACACATTTTACTTGGTCTTCTATTAGGATCTTTGATTATTCAAAGTTTTCAATGTGCCTCACCTGAATTTACCGGTGCAAAATTGGCATATAATCAAAAAGATTATAAAAAAGCATTGGTGTCATTGGAAAAAGAAGTTGTCAAGAATCCTACCAATGCTGAAGCTTGGTATTTGCTTGCTGATTGTCATTATAGACTGAATGATTTCAAAAAAGCAACTGAACATTCATTGCAAGCTTCGAAACATGCCACGAAAGAACCAATGAAAACCAAAGTAGCGGATCAGTTATTCTTTTTGTGGGCTGAGATTTATAATAAGGGTACAAATTCCTATAATGACTTTCTGGGGAAAGGGAAATCGGGAGATATTCAAGAAATCGTTGAATTACTTGAGTTGGCTATTTCTTTGAAACCTGAAAATTCCGAACCATTGGCTCTGTTGAGTAATGTCTATGAAATCAAAGGCGACACTGCAAAGGCAATCTCCACTTATGAGCGATATGTTCAACAAGTCAAGCCATCTTTGGATTTGATGAAAAAGAACAATCTCACGATTGGTATGTCAAGAGAAGATGCACTACAATCATTTGGTAAACCGGCATCCACGAAAGCATTTATGGATAATAATGGTGACTCCCTCATCATTGACAAAATTGCGATGAGTGGAGATGAAACATTTCTTTCTTCAGTGAAGAAAGAAGGTGGTAAAGCCTTGATTGAAGGTATACGATCCAATCTTCCTGCCAATTGGTTAGCACAAGAAAAAGAGAGATACTATGCGATAAATATCAGACCATTCGTGAATTTGTCATATCTATATTATGGGTCAAAGTCATTTGACAAAGCATTGGAAATGATAGAATTTTCTTTGTCCATCAATCCAATAGATGATGAGCTTGCAAGTTTGAAAATTCAAATCTATGATGAACAGGGTAAGTCCGATGATGTATTGAAATCACTTGCCAACTCTGTTGAGAAGAATCCAAATAACAAGTATTTCTTAGAACAATATGCAAGAGTATTGGCAAGACAAAAGCAATATGATAATGCTATCGTTCACTATGAAAAAGCACTTGCGATTGATCCAAACTTTGAAAATGCAGTTTTCAATATCGGTGCTTGTTATGTCAATAAAGCTGTTGACATCATTGATGAAGAAAACAAAAAGATTGATGCAAATTCAAAATATAAGCCGGATGAATCGAGATATTTTCCCTTGCTCAGTAAAGCAGCGGACTTCTTCTCTCAATATCGTAATAATCCTGTAAACAAAGATAATCTTGGCGTATTGCAACAATTGTCTGATATCTATTTGATTACTCGACAAAATGACAAATTCAAAAAGATGATCTCAGATTTGGAAGCAGCCGAGCCAGCTAATCTTACAAATGCCGCATATTATGAGTATATGGGTAAAGTCTATGCCAAACAAGGCATGAAAGATAAAGCAGATAAAGCATTCCAAATGGCTGATACATTGAAAAAGAATCAATAATCACACTTTATACTTGGAGTTTTCGAACATGGCCGATAAAGAACAAGCGCCACAACACATCAATATTGAATTGGGTGAAAAAGAAGCAGAAGGTATTTACTCGAATCTTGCCATCATCCGACATTCACCGGCAGAATTTGTCATTGATTTTACTAGAATTCTCCCTGATGTGCCAAGAGCAAGAGTGCATGCAAGAATCATCATGACGCCACAACATGCAAAGATGCTTCTTCAAGCACTTCACGATAATGTGCATCGCTTTGAATCCGAACATGGTGAAATCTCCATGGATGGACAAATGGTGATTGATTCCAAACAAGTGAATTAACGTACAGTAGATTTCACAAAGCCACGCAATAAAGCGTGGCTTTTTTTATGAGTTTGCATTTGAAGAAAACTCCAATCATAGTGCACGTACATACCCATATGCCAAGTGTCATCAAGCATGATGCATGGCCACATGGATCTGTTTGGCTTTCAGAGGTTGTGTTCGAATCATATATTCCACTCCTAAAAGCGCTAAGAAAGCTACATGAAGAAGGTATCTCCCCAACACTATCATTCGATTTATCTCCTGTACTTATCGAGCAATTGGCTCATCATGATTCATTGAGCATATTCACAAAGTATGCTGAACAGCAAATCGAACAGTCACAGATTGATAGACATACATTCACGAATATACCTGAAGCAATATGTAATATTCCAATGACTGATTATTGGGAAGCATTTTATCAATCAGGATTAGAATATGTAAAAGATTTGCAAGGTCATACACTCCTTCACGAGTTTAAAAGAGCTCAAGAAGATGGATTGATAGAAATCATGAACTGTGGTTTGACTCATGCATATCTCCCATTATTGAACTCAAAATATTCCGCAATCCAGCAAATCGGATATTCTGCAACAGTGTATGAGCAGTATTTTGGAATACATTCCTCTTCAATGTTCTTACCTGAATGTGGTTATGCTCCAACTATGCAAGATGTAAATGGAGAGTATACACTGGAGGATATACTCTTAGATTCATCAATACAGAGAATAATTCTTGATCAACAACATAGCATACAATATCCAAGTGAATATCCTCAGGCAATGAATGAAGATCTTAGACCACTTCAACCTGTTCGCCTCGAGGGACTTTCACAGAGAGGTACTTTGATAGCATTGATCAGACATAAATCGGCTAGTGATAAAGTATGGTCACAACAATATGGTTATCCAAAGCATCAAGCATATCTTGAATTTCACAAAAGAGAATTTAATTCTTCTCTTCGATATTGGAAAGTGACAAATCACTCAATGTATCCTGATGAAAAGTATCCATATTCTGTCGATGAGGCACAATCTCAAGTGAAGAAGGATGCAATAGAATATGTGCAGTATTTGGAAAATCTTGCTCTATCGTTTTATGAAAAACATTCACGGACAGGTGTATTGTGCCTGGCTTTTGATACGGAGTTATTTGGTCATTGGTGGTTCGAAGGACCCGACTTTCTTTCACATGTCATTCGGGAAATCCATGCTTCGGAAATTCTTGCATTGAAAGTGCCATCTGATATAGAAGTCAATAATGCATTTCCCATTGTGCAGTGTGCATCAGGTTCTTGGGGCTTGCATGGAAATGATGAAACTTGGAATAATCCAAAGACTACGCAAATATTGGCAAGTATGCATCAAGCAGAAAGAATGTTTGGAGAAAGGAAATCACGGATAGACAGCAATGATTCATTACAAGTGAGAATCATGAATCAGGCATTGCGAGAACTATTATTGCTAGAAGCCTCTGATTGGCCTTTTCTGATTTCAAGACAGCAAGCTTCTGATTATGCATTATTGAGATTCAATGAACACTTTACATATGTTACCCATTTGATTTCACTCTTTGATAGAGTGAAACGTGGTGATACGATATGTGAAGATGACATTCACTTACTCGAGCATATTGAGCAGAAAGATGATCTATTTCAATCAATCAATAGTATGGATTGGGAAAGTCACTGACCATGAAATCTGCGGATCCCTGCAGAATATGTAGCCAATACTTTGGTATTTTTGATATGTTCTACTGAACATGCTACAATGTCTGAATCAAGAATTGTGATATCAGCATCATACTTAAGGGATAAGGCTCCTCTTCTATATTCCAGACCGGAAGCTTCATGTGCCCATCGCGTATAACTGAGTAAAGCTTCTTGTTGTGTGATGATTTCTTCAGGCATCCATGCTTCATCTTGATTCATTGGAATTCTACGGCAATAAGCATCAATTCCTAATAGTGGATTCGCTGATTCAATGGGAAAATCAGAACTTCCTGCAGGCTTTAATCCATGGTCAATCAAACTTCTCCATGGATATGCAATACTATCACGTTTTCCCAATCGAGCTTTGGCCATCATTGCATCACTGATACAATGTATGGATTGAGGTATGGATTTAATATCGAAGTGATGCATGCGTTCGATATCTTCCTCCTTCATGATCTGAGTGTGCTCAATTCTTAGAATGGTATCAGCATCTGCAATCCCTTCCATGCGCAATTGCTCATATGCATCCATGACAAGTTGATTTGCTCTATCACCAATGGCATGTGTTGCAATGGAAAATCCTGCTTCTATTCCTTCTTTAGCTTTTTCATATAGCATTCGATCATCCATTAAAATGAGTCCATGATGATCAGCATCAGCATAGGGTTCAATCATTGCCGCACCACGAGATCCCAAGGCACCATCAGCAAAAAACTTGAGACCTGCTATGCGCATGAATTCTCCACCAGCGGGAAGACATCCATAGTCAAGCCATTCATCATGCTGAGCCTTGATATATGATTGAATGCGTATTGGCAGTGTTCCCGATTCAGCCAATTCTAGATATATGGGAAGAAATTTCGGGTGTACATCCATATCATGGACTTCGGTGATTCCAAATGCTGAACATGCTTTTGCAGCAGTAACGATATTCTCTCTCATTGCAGCTTCGGATATGTCCGGAATAAGTACTGAAATGAGATCCATTGCATTATCAATGAATATACCCGTTGGTTTCCCTTGAGAATCTTTGAGAATAGTTCCGCCATCAGGGTCAGGAGTATGTTCATCTATACCGGCAATCTGCATGGCTTTTGTATTCACCCATGCTGAATGTCCATCGGCTCTGCGTAGATAAACCGGAGTATCGGGAAATATATCATCAAGATCTTGTGCAATTGGATATGAAGTATCATGCCATAATTCTTGATTCCAACCCATTCCATAGAGCCAGTCGCCACGTCGACCGGAATGATTGATACATGCTTGCAGTACTTTATTTTTAGAATGAAGTGAATAAAGCATCAAACCATTCAATAATTCGCCAAGAGCATGCAAATGACAATGTGCATCCACAAAACCCGGGATTGCAAATGCTCCCGGATATTCATGTCTGCCTTGCTCGGAAATGATAGTCACACCACCTATCTTGGGTTCGATGCCGATGATACGGCCTCTTTCAATCGTTATGATTGCTTGAAAGGGATTCATGGTAATATTGATATAAGAACATGCCGGTTATCGTTGGAGCTGAGTCCATCCATAACCGGCATAATGTAGAATGCACGAATTAATTTCTTCTTCTGCTTGGATCAATTTCATCCAAGTAAGCAACTTTGGCAATCAATTGTTCTTCTGTTTCAACATTTTCTGTATCGGGAAGACAACAGTCAACAGGACAGACTGCTGCACATTGAGGCTCATCATGAAATGTTTTACACTCTGTACATTTGTCAGGAACGATGAAATAGAAATCCGGTTTCCAAAAATCACCATTGAACTTTCCGGGTGAGGTTGAATCTTCATATTGTTGTTCACCTAAAGTCCATACGGAACCACCTTCATAAATGGCATTATTTGGACATTCGGGTTCGCAAGCACCACAATTGATGCAATCATCGGAATTTATATATATAGCCATGCTTTTCCTCTTACTTGTATTGTCTGATTAAAATGGTACATCGTCATAATCACCACCATTCGCAGGGGGTTCTTGTCCATAATTTGGTTGTTGGGGAGCGGAATTTCCACCGGATTGTCTGTCAATTCTCCATGCATTGATATTGGTGATATAGACTTGACGCCCATCTTTTGTATTCACCAATTTTCCTCGAAGATCAAAAGATACCTTTACTTGATCACCTTTATTCATGGAATCAAGTAAGTCACATTTGTCTTGAACGGCTTGCATCTTGATATACTCATTGTACATTCCGCTGGTTGTTTCGACCACAAATTCTCTTTTCTTGAATGTGTCTGTGATCTGTTGTGTGTCGAAGATTTCAAATAATCTTCCTTGCAATTCATACGCCATTATGGACCTTATAGATTATCGTTTATCAATAATGATCAAAAACTTTGAATTCCAAAACTTTATTGGATCTATGATGGACATACCACCTGATACTTTCTCAAGAAGTCTTGGATTATGAGATGAAACTATCTGATATTTCTCGGGAATTGGAAGCATGCGAACAGTTCGAGCATCTATTCGAATGAAATCCTGCTCATTTAAATTTCTTCCGGGTACAAAAGTTCCGCCGATGCCAAGAAATCCACTACCTTCTTCAATGATGATTCCTCTATCTTCGAGGTCTTTCGCCTTTCCGATGATATAATAATAGGTACTCCTTTCCACTTCAATACGCTCTTTCTCTCCCGCAATCTGATTGGCTTGCTGTTTGAATAGATCGCGACTTTGTGTGATGATTCCAGCATCTGCCTTCAATTGCTCGATTTCTGTATCTTTTGAGAGCATTTGCTCTTTCATGGCAGTAACATTTTTTTCCAATTCAGCGATTTTATTCGTCAATGCATCTGCATTACTTTGCATCTGCTTGATCTTGGCACTGCTAGCTTTGATGATTTGTTGTGATGCAGTCAATGAGTCTGAAAGACCACGAATTTTGTCGAGTATTCTCACTCTCTCTTGACCTGATGCTGTTTTGACTTCTTCCATCGCTGAATAAATTTCATTGATGAAACCTGACGTTTGCATCAATTCAGACATCAATCTATCTTTCTCTAAGGACAATGCTTCCAATTCAGCATTTTCGGCAATCAATTGTTCCATTGATTTCCCTTCATAGGTCAATGGAGTATCTTCTTTGTTATCACAAGAAGAAAAAGCCAATGCACATATCGAAATGATAATGACAAGCATTGGATTGCATATTGAACCAAGTAATCGTAAAATCATGGTAAATCCATGAAAATGGTACGGATAGTAAATTATCTATGTTGCAATTTACAGATTTGAAATACATTATGCGCACTTCAAATCCTTTGAAAAAGCTCTTAGGAACGGAATATTGACAGTGGATCTTTAAGCATTGCTTCAAGTCCTATGATATCTTTGGCACCTGCCGTGGCCATATGTGGCTTACCGCCACCGCCACCACCAAGCTTTTTGGCAATCATTCCTACTAATTGTCCGGCGGGATGTTCTTTTACTATATCATCTGTAGCAATACATACAAGTGAGATTTTATCATCCTGCACTGATGCGATAAGTCCTAGTCCTTGAGTATTCATGGCTGAACGGAGAGAATCACCCAATTGCTTTGCTTCATCCATGGAAAGACCATCGGCTCTCATTGAGACAAATCGAATGGAAGTATCCGGTACCATAATGGCAGATTCTATCAGCGATTGTATTTGTGAAGAGAGATCGCCCACTTTGAGGCTTGACAATTCTTTTTCAAGAGTTTTTATTTGATCAAGCGCGCTATGAATTGCCTTATCCTTTTTCTCCAATTCTCCTAGAAGTTCTTGAATATATGATTCAATACCGAAAGAGGTGATTGCTTCAATTCTTCGAATACCTGATGCAACCGAACTTTCACTCAGTATCTGAAAGTATCCGATATCGGCTGTATTGACAACATGGGTTCCACCGCAAAATTCTGATGAGAAGTGCTCATCAATTGTGACTACTCTGACTGTATCGCCATATTTATCACCAAAAAACATCTTCACGCCTGGAATGTTGCGTGCTTCTTCAATTGATAATTCTCGTGTTATGACTTCGATTCTCTCTCTGATTTTCTCATTCACAATTGCCTGAATGTCTGAGATTTCTTCAGAGCTTACTTTTTGAATATGAGAAAAGTCGAAGCGAAGTGATCCAGGTCCGACAAAGGAACCGGATTGTTGAACATGTGAGCCCAGTACTTTACGAAGTGCTTCATGCAATAGGTGAGTGGCAGAGTGATTTTTTTGAATATCCCATCTACGATCCCTGTTCACACTCAAATGTGCGGTACCACCGATTGATGCATCCACTTCCTTATCAAGAATATGTACAAATGCAGATCCTGATTTTCGAACATCTTGTACATGATATGATATATTGTCAATCATTACGATGCCGGTATCGGAAACCTGGCCCCCCATCTCTGCATAGAATGGGGTGATATCAGTGATGATGGTATTTGTATCTGCAAGTTGTACAGTGGCATCGGATGAAAGCGTATTCCATCCAATGAATGCTGTTTGAAGATCATGCTGAAGTGATTCCACTTCTTGAATGATGCTTTTTCTTGCACTCCGAGAGCGATTCCTTTGCTCATCCATGAGTAAAGTGAATCCATCGGTATCAATGCGTAATCCACGCTCTCTTGCTAGTAATTCGGTGAGATCGGCAGGGAAACCAAATGTATCATAGAGCAAGAAAATATGCGCGCCTGACATGATTGTTGAACCTTCTTGCTTCATGGTCTCATGGATATCTTCAAAACGTTCAAGGCCTCTCTCAAGGGTTTGGAGAAAACTCTCTTCTTCCGCCTTGATCACTCTTTTGACATGGTCGAGATTGGAAACTATTTCCGGAAATACATCACCCATGGTTTCAGATAAGATATCAGGCAAGAGATAGAGCATTGGTCCTCTGAAGCCAAGATTCCTCGCATATCGGCAAGCTCTTCTCAAAATTCTACGCAGAACATACCCTCTTCCTTCATTTCCGGGCATTGCTCCATCGGCAATGGAAAAGACCAATGTTCGAATATGATCGGCGATGACCCGCATTGCAATGCCATCTTTATTGTCTAAAGCTCCTGAATAAGATCTCTTGCTCAGTGTAGAGATTTCATTGATGATGGGAGAAAATACATCGGTATCATAATTGGAATTCACATCTTGCATTACTGCGCAAATACGTTCAAATCCCATTCCTGTATCTACATGCTTTTGCGCCAATTCTTCGAGAGTGCCATCACTTTTGCGATTATATTGCATGAATACCAAATTCCAGATTTCCATCACTTCTGGGACACCAGCATTCACAAGCGGTCCACCGCTTAGATCGGGAGTGCGATCAAAGTGAAGTTCTGAACATGGACCACAAGGTCCTGTATCACCCATTTCCCAGAAATTGTCTTTTTCATCAAAGCGATGAATATGGCTCTCAGGCAGAAATGCTTTCCAAAGCTCGAATGCTTCATCATCAGTACGAAAGACAGTTACATGCAAGCGTTCTTTGGGTAATTTCCAGCGTTCAGTCAATAATTCCCATGCAAATGCAATGGCATCCTTTTTATAATAATCGCCGAAACTCCAATTGCCGAGCATTTCAAAGAGTGTATGATGATAGGTATCATAACCGACTTCTTCTAGATCATTGTGTTTTCCCGATACACGAATACACTTTTGAGTGTCGGCACATCTGGTAAATTCTCTTTTTCCTTGACCAAGAAATACATCTTTGAATTGATTCATTCCGGCATTTGTGAACAAAAGCGTGGGATCTCCATGAGGAATGACAGGCGCACTGGGTACGATTGTATGTCCTTTGAAAGCAAAAAAATCTAAAAATGAAGCTCGTATTTCGCGTGAGGTCATGACATTTACAGTGATTTTTGAGAATGCTGCAAAAATACGGATTTTTTGTGGAGCTAGTTCTTGATGTGGATAGGTGATTATACTCTTTGCATTGGGGTTTTAATCATGGTGCGAACCAAGCGCGATTTCAATCTTTTTGCATTGAAGTATTCGGCTATACCATGCTTATTTGAGGGTGATGTGGAAGTTGAGGATTCAATCAAAAAACGATAATAAAAGGGTCCGAATTCAAGTGCATTCAGATGCTTGATGTGTAGAGCAATAGCATTGCCATCAATAGTTCCATTGA
>Ga0172367_10002207_pt1 | contig 26914 bp, 27 predicted proteins | sample Lak10m_FD_114542 | JGI IMG/M metagenome (GOLD analysis project Ga0172367, IMG submission 114542) | Freshwater microbial communities from Kabuno Bay, South-Kivu, Congo - kab_022012_10m | ecosystem: Environmental > Aquatic > Freshwater > Lake | place: Democratic Republic of the Congo: South-Kivu...
AAGAAGGCTCCGCAATCTGCCTCTCCTGCCACGTCAAGTAAGTGCGATTGAAAGAGCTTCCTCGCCATACGGCGATGGAAAAAGAATAATAAAAGCAGCCGGGGAGAATTCTCCGGCTGCTTTCATTATATCAGGGCTACAGAATGTGCTGATATCGCTCCAACTATCGCTAATGCCACAAATATACTCCGTTGAATACCTTAAATACATGAGAGCGTTTTCCTTCAAGCTGATTAACCAGAACAGAAGCTGCCGAGACGGCACCGCCGTAAATTAATAATTTAACATGCAATATCAATACATTAAGTTCATTACACAAACAATGCTGTATACCCCATAACAATACACAATGCGGGCAATAGCGTGTAGCCACTCCGTTATATCACTAGAATTACGAAAATGTTTATTACGAAGTTAACGGGATTCTATCGTTGCGTCACACCGTAGCGATAATTTAATTCGTGATAACAGCAAATTGAACATAGCTCCATTTCATTCTGACAAATGATTCACTAAAATGAAAATTGGCGCGGCATTTGCTTGTTTTATCTCCAAACATAGCTATAAAAGGTGCCATTCAGGCACTCGGACAAAAAGGATACATCTATGTTAAATAAAATCTCTGTAGCAGCTGTCTTAATAATTCTCGTGGCAGGTTCAGCGTATGCTGGTATCGTTGCACAAACCGGTATTAATGGTTCGTTCCACGACATGAACGCTGTTGCAGGAGCAACAGACGATTCAATGAAGAGGACCTGTGTTTTCTGCCACACCCCGCATAGCGCCCAGGACACAAATAATGCACCGCTCTGGAACCGCAACACGACAACATTCGACTCAAGCACGTATGCCTGGATTACTCCGGCAAACGCTCCAATTACTATAATTGATCCACTCATCGGACCGACGAGACTTTGTATGTCCTGCCACGATGGCTCTATCGCCTATGACTCGCATAATACAAGCGGTGCTACTGTCGGCACAGTATCTTTCGGGGCAGCTTCGACCAGAAAAATTTCCGATCTCGGCACGACACATCCTGTCGGTTTCTTGTATTCGGATGCTCAGGCTGCCCGTCCGGGAGAACTCGTTGACCCGGCAACCGGCTACATTGCTTCACCTTCAGCCAGCATGGCAGCAAACGCTTTTGACACACGAAACCGCTCAGCTTTAACTTACAGCTCCAAGAAAATTCAGGACACATTGTACGGCGGCGCCGTTATGACCTGCTCTTCCTGCCATGATGTTCATAACACCGTGAATGCCAAATCAGACACCGGCTTAACCTACAACTACTTCCTGCTTGCACGCGAAGAAGGTTCCGCCATCTGCCTCTCCTGCCACATTAAGTAAGTACAGCTACAAATTCTCTCTTATCACTTAGTAGGAAAGAAAGTTAACCAAATAACAGCCGTGGTATTTCCACGGCTGTTATTTTATTTCTGAATGAAGAGGAGGGGAAACCTGACGAAAAAACCTCCGAGATCTATAAAACATCGGAGGTTTGGCGTGCCAGAGTCAACAGGGGTTTTGTTAATACTTGTTGAATTAAAAGAATTGTTTTGCAAAATTGGCAATGGTCATGGCAATTAATGCACCAAGCATCCATTTCAGCAAGTTCAGATCTGCCTTTATCGGGGCTAATTCGATTTGAAAGTCTTTTTTTGTGACCAATTCAGATTCATCAATTGCAGCACGCATTGCTTCAGACAGACTTTCAGCCTGCTTCTCGTCAAAGCCGGCATCTTTAAGCCGTCGAACAAATAAGTGTGTATCAAAAGTTATAGTAGACATATTTGGGAAGCTAGCAGAGGTTACCACTATGGTCAAGAAAAATTCTCCATTTTAAGTGTAAACCGTTCCGTTATCAGCTCGTGCTGAGCTTGTCAAAGGTTAAACGGATGTTTACGGCGAACTAGAACGAATAAAATAAAATAATGGCCCCATCTCTTCAGAGATGGGGCCATTTCAGGTTTTAATTCGTTACCGCTCTTACTACGGGCAACTGGTTTTAATGCTGAGAACTTTCGGGTTGTGTGTTGTATGACACGCTTTACATGCGTTGGCGATGCCGGTAAAAGAGCTATGGAATGTATATGCTGGTGGTGGCCATGCCAGTCCATATGTATTATCAGGATTATGGCAATCGATACATTTCACTGTTGGATTATGAACTCCCAGTACATGACAGAATCCACAGGCGGCGGATCCGGCGCGGACAGAATGTTTGCTCAATGCAAAATCGGTGACTATCGCAGGACTATGGCAGGTAACACAAAAATTGCCACTACCGGATGAAGCAAAGTTATAGTTAAAAGTAGCTGTACTCACCGCTCCTTTTCTGAGAGGACCGGGATGATCACCGGCCAGAACGGTGCTGTGACACTGAGAGCAGATAACCCCCTTGACTTTATGCCCTGAGGATGACCAGTTACCGAAAACATTGCTGACAATGCCTGGGCCGTTGGCACCATAAGCAGAATGACAGTCGTAACACTGGGTGTGGACAAGCCCTGTAATATTATCATAGACGACTGGCGGAGGTGGCGTACCATCCGTGACCGTGACTTTGGTGGATGCAGTTGAACCTCCGGTCACGGTGAGCGTAAAGGTGTAGACACCAGTGACCGTCGGCGTGAAGCTCACTTGAGCACCAGCAGTGCTATCGGCAATCACCTTGTTTGTCGGATAATTAGGACCGGAAGTCTGCGTCCACGAATAGGAGCTTGGGGAACCGGTACTGGAACTCCCGTCAAGAGTTACCGGGTTTCCAATCAGAACCGTTTGAGATGCAATGGTTTTAGCGACAGGTGGCGAGAAGAAGGTACCGCTGATTGCTATATTGTCAGTAAAGGTGAAACCTACAGGCAGGGTTACCGTTACAGAAGCACCAGCCGCTGCCGGCAGTACAGAACTGACCGTGGCTCCTGCAGGAACACCGGTGATACTGGCCACACTGGCAATCGCCAGATCCGGGGAGAAAGTGAACTTCCTCGCGGAAATAAGCTTGCTGCCGTAATAAATGGTGCCAAGATTCGTAGGAGTCACCGTGCCGCCAGCGTCAGCAAAAGCCGTAACAGATACCCGTTGTGGGGCGAAATAGGCCTGCACGCTCTGGGCAGTCGGCCCCTGAACCGTATAAGAAGTCTGGCCAGGAGTTTCAGTAACATTATTGTAGATCACCTTGCTGATGGTGTATCCCGTATTGGCGTTAACTTTAACGGTAAGCGGCTGACTTGTCGTGTAGTTTTTATAGATCATCCCGTTAAGCGATGTCTGTGGCACACCATCTCGTACAACAATTGTACCACCCACGGATGTAACCCACGTGCTTAATGACCATGCATGAGCCGCAAGCGGCACCAGGCATACAAGAAAGAGCACAGCCCAAAGTTTTTTGTTCATGAATTACCTCCATTAAAATGCTAACTATCAGAAGATGGACACTGCTGAAAAAACGGTGTTGTCAGAATAGTATTCCAATAATATTTTTACGATAATACGGAAAGTTAGTAAATATGTAAATCAAATAATATGCTATGTAACGTACAGCTCTACGCTGGTTGACAGTACGGTGAATAAGCCATAGAACCTACTTGCTATAGTTGCAATTATAACGTAGCCAAATTATTGTACTGCAATAAAGAAGGTGTCAAGGCAACGGGTCTCATAATAAGCTTCAATGGCCGATGTCGTCAAAATGCACTGGTTTTTTTGAGAAGCGAATGATACTAATCCGGAGGATCTTTTCGTCTTAAAATGACCCGTACTCGTATACACCTTCCATTATACTGCGAAGAAAGATTAATCTCTGCTACAGGTACCACCTGCAATAGCAAACCAAATGGAGCGTATTTAATGAAGTCTTCTCCTTACCCCTTCAGATAGCCTTGAGTGACAAAGCAGCAGTGTTTTAGATGAAAAATAGAACGAAGCAGGCAAGGATTCGACGTGATTAACAACAAAAAGATTGTTGTGGTGCTTCCGGCCTATAACGCCGAAAAAACACTGGAGATGACATGGAAGGAGATTCCACCTGAAGTGGATGATGTGGTGCTGGTAGACGACTGTAGCCCGGACAGCACAGCGGTTCTTGCCCTGAAGTTGGGGATAACCACGGTGGTTCACGAAACAAACAAAGGCTACGGAGGGAACCAAAAAACCTGTTACCGAACCGCGCTTGATCTGGGGGCCGACATCGTCGTGATGGTTCACTCGGATTACCAGTACACCCCGAGGCTTGTTACGGCCATGGCCGCCATGATCGCCTACGGAGAGTTCGATGCAGTTCTCGCTTCACGAATCCTGGGCACCGGTGCCCTGAAGGGAGGTATGCCGTTCTATAAATACGTCGCCAACCGTTTTCTTACGTTGGTGGAAAATATTCTTCTCAGTGAAAAGCTATCCGAATACCATACTGGATACCGCGCGTTTTCCCGAGAGCTGCTTGAAAAGCTTCCCCTCGACGCCAACTCTGACGATTTTGTATTCGATAACCAGATGATCGCCCAGATGGTATGGTTCGGTTTTCGGGTCGGTGAGCTTTCCTGTCCCACCAAGTACTTCAATGAAGCATCCTCAATCAATTTTCGCAGAAGCGTCATCTACGGCCTGGGGGTTCTCTGGACAGCTTTACAGTTCAGACTTAACAAGTGGGGGATTGGTGACAGACAGATGTTCAAAGACAAGTGATGAATTATTTTTTTAGTGGCTAACAAGAATTGAGTAAAAATAAAAGTGGCCCCACCTCGGAAGAGATGTGGCCATTTCTAGTATTTCGCTGAAGGCTTTTTATTGCTACTTTGTTACCGTCACCGCACCCGTAGAAAAAATAACACTATCAAATGTTTTGTTCAGACTTTTACTGTTGAAATTTGTCATTGTCTGACCGGGAAGGAGTTCGACTTCCTGCCCTACTTTTACCTCCATCGTCGGCACAGCGCCCCACACTTTTTTATCTCCGCAAGCGATAAGAATATAAGTATAACCGCCCGAATCCATGGTTTCGAGTACTTTTCCGGAAATAACCTCTATACCTGCTTTACGAAGCTGTTCCTTCGTGGCCTTACCTTCAAACGCTTTCGGATCTGCATTTAGAGCAGGATGCCCGGTTGGCATGCTGTTTTGAGCTGGTGCAGCACTCGGGACATCGGCAGCAGGGAGTACCGCCTTTTGATCCTCCACCAATCCGGGTGCGAATACGATGCTTTCAAATGACTTATTGAGAGTCCTGCTTTTAAAAAGCCCCATCTGCATGCCAGGCTTGAACTCAACTTCCTGACCAACATTTACTGTAGTAGCAGGAACAGCAAACCAGGCTTTTTTCCCATCATTTTCAAGTTGTACATAGGTATAGCCGCCGGAACTTATGGTTTCGGTCACCTTACCGGAAAGAAACGGTTTATCCGGCACAACGACTGCTTTTTCTTTGTTCTTAGTGGCAGTTTCAGATGAGGTTGATTGATTTACTAAAGGTTGTTCCGCTGGTGCCGACTGAGTCGCAGTAGTGGTTGCACAACCACTGAGCAGGCCAGCTGCCAACCCCGCCATCATTACCATTCCAGAAATATTCCCGTTTTTTTCCATGTAACTGCTCCTTAATGAATTAGTAAACTAATTTTACTGCACTACTTTACTAGTACAATTGATGAGCGCTCCGTAGATTTAGCTCTTCGTTGCAGAGTTCCATCTATTACCTCGGCGTTCCATAATATTTCTTGTCCGATGGAACTGTCCGCACGTACGTTAGCATCAATAGTAATTTCCGCCTGTTTGCCAGCCTCAATAGTATCAACCTTAAAAACCAGCATGCCACCGGTTTCTTTAGCAAAAGGTGCACCAGATGCCCCGACGAGATTTACCGCAGAAGGCAGCGACAGCTTAACAGACAATGCGTGAGCAGACAAAGAGCCTGAGTTAATAATCGTCAACTGATACTGTAACTTGTCACCCGGACTTACTTTCTTGTTGGAAAGCTTTGCTTCAATCCGCAATAATGGTGCAGAGGCAGCAATCTGGCTGTCTTTCTGAAATACAACATCATTGAATCTAGTTGATACCGCTTTAAGTGTGAGCATAGTTTTCTGCCCGTCAATCAAGCCGGCAGGAATTCTAAACCGTACATTCCCCTTTAATTTTTCTCGGGGAGCAAGCTGTATAAGCGTAATTTTATCATCAGGCCTGCTAACACTCTCCATAAAGCCATCAAAATCTTTCGGCGCCGAGAGCATGAGCATAAACTCTTCCGTATCTTCCCCCTGATTGACAAGTTCAAATGGCAGACTCGTGGCACTATCAACCGGCAACGAACGATTTTCTCCGTGCAACTCGAGAACCGCTTTTATGAGATCCTTTGAACGTGTCTCAAGCACGAGACGCTCGATTTCATCGCGTTCAATCTTAAATTGTAGTTCCTGCTCCGTCTTTAGTTTAGCAGCAGCATCCAACTTTACGAGCATGATATCTACTCGCTGGCTCGGTGCTTTCACATAAGAGTTAGCGTTGTTCTCTGAATTTACGGGTAATGCCGCATTAGCATTTATGGAAATCTGATTCGGGTTTACACCAAGATTAATAAAGCTATCTCTCACACGCTGCACTCTTTTTTCTGAAAGGATAACAGTGTCTGCTATTTTTTCAGTATCACGAGAATGGGCTTTAATGTGAACCATAAAATCGCCTGACTCATACAGAGAAGCTGCGATTTCATTGAACCGCTTAATATAAACCGGTTTTATATATAAGCTGGTGCCATCAAAATCGACCGACAATTTCTTGACAACTTCGATTTTTACAGGCGGCGCAATCTCTGGAACTTTTAGATCCTCTGAAGGTTTGACAGCAGATTTATCCTCCTTTTCAGTAGCGGTTGTTTTTTTTGCCTCTACATTTTTAGCAGGATCGTCCTCTATAACTACTATTTTTTTCTTTTCCAGTACAGGCTGAGTCACTATTTTCTTAATTCGTTCCTTACCGAAATAATAGCTTAGTCCCACTCCGATATCTACGTTCTGGCGAAAAATTGAGTTTTCATAGACGCCCACGTGTCGCACATCAGCTCTGATTGCCAGGTAATTTTGTAAAAAGTACTTCAATCCCAGACCATAATTGAGCAGAATATTTTTATTGCTACTACCATTTCCGTCGCTAAAAATCCCGCCTACCCCGGCAACAAGATATGGCATCCACTTTTTGTTAATAGGGAAAGGGTATGACGCATCGAGTCGAAACAGATAACCGGAGGCATCACGTGCGACCGTTTTTGAACTGGCATTGAAAAAGTTAATTGTCGCTTCCAGCCCCAGATTATCAGCAGCCGATTTCCCTATTTTTTCATGGCCTACTTTGACACCGTATAATGCCGCAACGTTACGCTGCTCAGAACCTGCAAAAAAATAGCTGCCTACTGTCGAGGAAATAGAGAAGCCACCCATAGTTTCAGGCTTGGGTTTTGGCTTAGGTTTTATAATTTCAGCGGCGGGCGTGAGCGTTGGCTCTATTAAATCAGCGGCCATGGCAGGGGGTTGAAGTGTAGCTGATATAAGCATGATCAATATGAGTGCAAAGACATTTTTTGCCAAGTACATCTCCAAAATTCATTTTGTTTTCCACTATATATCAACATTGCAATGAGTTCAACCTAAACAACTATCCAGCTCGTCATGTTTCAATATGAACACAATTGCTGCACACAAGACACAACTCCGTCATTTGCCTGAAACAATCAGATATGTTTCAATGAAAACTCGTTTCATGATTTGTGCATAAAAATTACACGAAACTACTCTTTAAAAGAAAAAAATATGGCATTTTAAAGACTATTTATGATAGAGTCTTCTAAGGTTTAAAAACCATTAGCGTGTGAGTTACAGGAGTCGCCAGCCATGGGACATTCAGCTAAATACCGTATAGGCAAAATCCTCGTGGATGCTGGCTTTCTGAATCAGCATCACTTGGATAGTGCATTACAGGAACACAAACTGACCAACGAGCGCGTAGGCGAAACACTGGTTAGGCAAGGCGTGCTCTCGGCAGTGGATATTGAGCTTCCTTTGATGATTCAGGGACAGCTTGGCTCAATCGAAAGCGCAGCCAAACTTGCGGTCGGCGAACGGCAAATGCTCGGACAGCTGCTTGTTCAGTCTGGGCATATAACTGCCGAGCAGCTGGATCACGTAATCGCAGAACAGCACCGTAGCGGCGAAAAGCTTGGTGAGGTGCTTCAACGTATCGGATTGCTCACCGAAAAGCAGTTACACGGATTACTTGTCTTTCAGCAGAATCAGGACTCAACAGATTCTTCGCCACTCAGACTGGGAGAACTGCTGATTTCGACGGGGCATATTGCTCGTGGGCAGTTGGAGGATGCTCTTCTCAGACAGAAGAAATCTGACAAAAACATTGGAGATGTTCTCATAGAAGCGGGGTATGCAACCCCAGGAGGCATTGAAAAGTGCGCCCGCTTGCAGAAGATGCTCACGAAATCTGTTCTTGCTGCCATTCTGGCTATTGGCATGGGGACGGAAGGATATGCGGAAACATGCGCCTTTTCAACTCAGCTGCAAGACCCGAATCTAAGATCAGAATACATAGCAAAAGTAGCAACTGAAACCGGGAATATGGTCGCCTACAACACCTATACCGAAAATTCTGTTGCATCTGACGCATCAGATGACGGCTCTGCTTCCAGCTTCTTTTTCGGGACCTCCGCTACAGTAAAAAATCAGGGGAGTTCCACCCTTGATACGTTCAGCAAAGACTGCCTGGGGTGCCACGATGGATTTCAAGCCAGCGACCGCAAGGTAAACTACAAAAACACACCCGGCCAAAAATCACATTGGAGCAATAAAGGAGAATCAGAGCATCCAATCGGCATGAATTACTCCGCCTACGCTGCTGCAGATCCCAAAGGCTATAAGCCTGCTCCTGCCTTTGGCTCAAAAATGATGTTTGTAAATGGCAGGGTCGGATGTACAACCTGCCATGACCCGCTTAACCAAGAGAAGGGTCATCTGGCAATGAGTGATTACCGTAGCGCTCTCTGCCTGACCTGCCATACTAAATAAGTAACCTATTTCAAATATCCGAATTTTTTCATCCTGTATCTGAAGGCGTCAATACCGAGGCTCAGTTTTTTTGCGGCTTTCGATTGATTCCATTCAGATATCTCAAGAGCCTGCCTGATTAGCTCCTTTTCCACCTCTTCAATATCGATTCCTTCAGCCGGCAAGCGGAATGATGATGCCGGGGCACCGCCTTGCGGTGTGGCTTTGGCAACAATTTCGAGCGGCAAATGTTCGAGCAGCAACGTTTCGTCATTTCCAAGAATAATCGCCCGCTCGATAACGTTTTTCAACTCCCTGATATTTCCAGGCCAGTTGTAATCAACCATGACCCGCTCGGCCATCGAAGCGATCCCGACAACTTTTTTGTTGAATTCACGGTTGTAGTTTGCAATGAAGTGTGTTGCCAGCGGGATGATATCCTCTCTGCGTTCACGCAGAGACGGTAGAAAAATCGGAATAACCTGCAAGCGGTAATACAGGTCATTCCGGAATGTTTTTTCCTCAATAGACCTTTGCAGATCTTTGTTGGTAGCTGAAATAATCCTGACATCGACAGAAAATACACGTCCACCGCCGATTCGCCGAAATGAACGATCCTCAAGAAAGCGGAGCAGTTTTGCCTGCATGCCCATTTCCATATCACCGATCTCGTCAAGAAAAACCGTCCCGCCATCAGCCAGTTCGAACAATCCTTTTTTGGTTACTTTTGCATCAGTAAAAGCGCCTTTTTCGTGGCCGAACAGCTCACTTTCGAGCAATGTTGCCGGTACCGCCGCACAGTTGATAGCGATGAACGGCTTTTCGGCACGATTGGAACTATAGTGAATCCATTTAGCGACCAACTCCTTCCCTGTTCCGGATTCCCCCTGTACCAGAACGGTTGACGCCTCGCTTTTGGCCACTTTTTCGAGTACTTCCATTAAGTAAGCTACCTGACGGCTCTCGCCAACAATATTGGGGACACCATCCTTTTTTGTTTCTGTGCGTAGTCGTACGACCTCCTGCTTGAGGTCAGATGTTTCCAATGCTTTTTTTATAATGATCGACAACTCGTCAAGATTAAACGGTTTGCTGATGTAGTCGTAGGCACCCAGACGCATGGCGTTGACAGCCGTATCAAGACCGCTATTGGCGGTAACCATGATGACAGCAATATCTTCATCATGTTCTTTGACTTTTTCCAGGACATCTATGCCGCTCATGCCGGGCAACTGCATGTCGAGAAGCACCAGATCTGGCTGCTCCTCCCGGACCAAACGCAGTGCGTCTTCTCCGTCTCCGGCGGTCACAACTTCATATCCCTGCTTTTTTAAGTTCTGTTCCAGGGACCATCTGATTAAATGCTCATCGTCGACAATTAAGAGTTTATTGCGCTTCATAGAGTAACCTCGCTCACTTTGTTATCATCTGTAATATGACAGGCGGGTAATTCCACTGTAAAAACGGTGCCGGTGTCCTTATCGCTACTAACCCTGATATCTCCATTATGCAGCTGTACCAATTTGCAACAGATGGGCAATCCCAAACCGGTCCCCTGCGCCTTGGTCGTAAAAAACGGCGTAAAGATCTTCTCCAGTATCTGAGGCGGTATTCCTGCACCGCTATCGGAGACATCCACCCTGACAAAATCCCCGTCATTCTTAAACGTTAAAGAGCTTCTGATTGTCAGTACCCCTCCGTTCGGCATGGCCTGGAATGCGTTCAAGAGGATATTCAAAAACACCTGCTGCATCTGTTTGTCATCAGCATATACAGGCGGAAGGCCTTCTTCCAGCTCAATCCGTTTCTCAATATTGACTCCTCCACGATGCTGTGAAGCAAACTTGAGCGTTGTTTTAAGAATACTGTTCAGATCAACACAGGAGAGTTGCGGCAAGGATGGCTTACCAAAAAAGAGCAGGTCATTAACGGTCTTATCCAGCCGGATAACCTGTTCGAGCACTTCACCCAGGATCATACTGTGTGGATGTTCCTGATCCATATCATCCTTTATAATACTGACAGCCGCTGAAATACCTGCGAGTGGATTTTTAATTTCATGGGCAATACCGGCCGCCATTTCACCTATAGAGGCCAATCTATCCGCACGCTCCAATTGTTGAAAGTGGAGTTTTTCCAGTTTTTTCTGCGTACTGTCAAGCCGATCTACCATCGAATTAAAACTTCCAATCAAGCGGCCGATTTCATCCTTACCGTGGTAATCAATGCGTACATTGAAATCACCGTTCTCGACCTGCGACATTGTTTCAATCATATTATCAAGTGGTTTTTTAACGAATTTCAGGAGGATCAGAGATATTGCAATGGAGAGAAATACCGTGATTGCGACTGATGAGAAGATAAATATTCGCGATGCGTCCAGCATCTGCATTCTGGTACGGTTAAGCGAATAGTTTATATTCAGAACGCCAATCACACGTGCCTTGCTGCCATGACAGGCATGGCAGGCGGCCTCATTATAAATCGGCTTGACCATCGACAGAACTTCTCCATGCGGCGGCATATCAAAAATTCCGTAGTTTTTGGGGTTCTGATACAACCGGTAATCGTTTGCTCCAACGGTACGGCCGACCTCATTTGGAATCGACGACCGCAAAATAACGCCATGGGGATGAAATATGCGCACTCCGACCAGTTGGTTGTGCTGTCCCACCATCGCCAGGATAGATCCGACATCCTGAACATTTCCAAGATGCATTGTGTTGTAAATACTGCTTTCAACAGTATGCAACAGTAGTTCGGTGCTTTCGCGTGCAGTTTCGATCAGCATATCCTGCTGGTGACGCACGTTATAGGTAGCATAAATAAAGATGCCACCCACCAGAAGGGTAATCGAAGTGACTATTACGCGTGTTGTCAAACTTTTAAACATTCTAAACCTTTATATTTGCTATTTTTTATCCGGATTGCCAAAAAAATTGAGGATCGTATCATCGAGATTTGCAGGCGGTTTTGAAGAATCCGTCTGCCGGGAAGATTCAGACGCCGCAAGAGGGCTGCGGGGCGCCTGTACCGGAACCTCAAACAGCAAAGACAGATCACTGCTCGAGGTTTGCCGGGAAGTTGGAGGTGATGAAAAAATGTCTGCGACCGTGTCACCGTGCGGCTCAAGCACCGGTATTTCATAATTCTCAATTAACGTGGCGTTAACCAGAAATGCCTTGTCGTCAAATTCACCGGCTTTGAGGCGGCGCATCATCTCTTTGTGCTGCTCTTTCATCAGCTCTTCGACAACGATTTCAAGATTTTCCATCCTGAGAATGTCGGCATAGCTTGTTTTCCGGGAACTGATAATAACCCCGCCACGATACAACAGAGTGATGATATGGGGACTATCGACACCACTGTCCTCCGTTTGGACGTGAAATAGCTCCCCTTTGTACGTAATATTATGATTAAATCCGAGAACCATGACATCACCTGGCCTTCAATTACGTCTTTTCACGGTACCATATTTTTTTAATGAAATGCAATCGCTTATAAACTCAAGGAATATTCACTATGCAACACCTGTTCAGGAACGCACAACCCATTGGCAGAATTGATCACGATAATTTCCTCTCCAATAAAAGGATTTTATCGAGTTCCCTTGTTCGGAGGTGATGACACATGATCCGGTGTTTTTACCGCATCCGGCTGTGACGGTCCCCCGATATCGTAGTCGGCCACCAGCGGTTCAGAAATATCGAGATGACGTAACATATTTTTCGGATCACCATCGATACTTATTTTCACCTTTTTAATATTCTGAAAGTTGAAAGCAACCGTATCCACAAGCGAAAACACCGCCAGCATCTCAGCCGAACTGCCGGAAGGGAGTCCATCAAGAAAAGAGCGTGACAGATCAACCGTTACCAGTTCACCGTCAAAGCTGACTGAATTAATGGTGGTACCTTCAGGCAGCGCTTCATCAAGCTCTCCAACCGGGCCGGCTACGAGTTCGTCAAGCAGATCTTTCAGGCAGGCTTCAGGAGTGCCACAGGCATCAACTTCGCGGGCCTCCCGCTCTAGGCTGGTGCCATTCGCGACGAAGAACAGTGTGACCGTCCGCATACCGGTCAGCTGCTGTTGTGATGGTGGCGTATCCGGAACAGAGTGACTGTTGCGATACTTTTGCCAGATCATGACACTGAAAACCAGGACAATTACCAGAAACGGTACCACCAGGTTTATATTGATTTTTTTCCGTTGCCGTAGCGCCACGTAAATCCCTCTGCTTAGTCTGTTTCATCTTCCAGATTAACCTGAAAAACGTCGCCAAGACGCCCACCCAGAAAACGGTTTCCTACTCGCACAAAACCGGCGGGAATGTCGCTGACATAATAATGATGATTACCCTTTTCGGATGCGGGACGCTGCAACTGTTTCTCCGCCAGAATTGCAGCAACCGTTCGAGCCGTTTCTTCGGCGGAATCAACCAGCGTGACATCCGCCCCCATCACCTCGGCAATCAGCGCTTTCAACAACGGATAGTGAGTGCATCCCAGCACCAGTGTATCAATCCCGGCCTCTTTCAACTCCTGTAGATAGTTCTGAGCGGTCAGACGTGCCACCTGATTATCGATCCACCCTTCTTCAACCAACGGCACAAAGAGCGGACAGGCACGGGTATAAACCACGGCTTCCGGCTGTAGACGCTTGATAGCCCGTGTATAGGCGCTGCTGCGAATCGTACCTGCGGTGCCGATGACTCCAATGCGTCCGCTATGAGTTACTTCAACTGCACGTCGAGCCCCCGGCTCAATAACTCCAACAACCGGTATTGACATCTGCCGTTTCAGACTGGGCAAAGCCACTGCTGAAGCGGTGTTACAGGCCACTACCAGCAGTTTTATATCCCGTTTCAGCAAAAATGACCCAATTTCACCCGCATAACGCGTCACAGTTTCGGGAGACTTGGTGCCGTACGGCACGCGGGCAGTATCTCCAAAATAGAGTGTATCCTCCTGCGGTAGCACACGCATGATCTCACGCAGAACGGTTAAACCACCTACGCCGGAGTCAAATATTCCAATTGATTGCCACGTCACAGGTAGCGCACCTCAATAATTTTTGAAATTGGGAACTATATCCTTTTTCGCACGTTACAGGCAAGCCAATTACACAAATACACAAATAATCGTTTCTCGTACAGATGAAGCTCGATTCACCTTGACGAAGTACCACCAATTGCATATTTTTCATTCCATTACCGTACAAAAATGCTGTATACAATCGGATCCATGAAACGCTTGTTTGACCGTCAGGTACTGATCTAAGCAGGTTGCAAAGGAGAGAGAGCATGTATTCATTCGACGCTGTTGATAAAAACACCATCGCCATGGTTCTGGCCGGGGGTAAGGGAGAGCGACTGAGTCCACTCACGCTGCGTCGGGCCAAACCAGGCGTAGCTTTTGGTGGAAAATACAAAATCATCGATTTTGTTCTGTCGAACCTCTTCAACTCCGGCATCAAGAAGGTCTATATTCTTACGCAGTACCGGGCCTATTCCCTCAACAAACATATTCGCGAATCCTGGGGTAAATGGACCGGTCTGGGAGAGTTTTACGTAGCCATATCACCCGAAACCAGCAGTGAAAGTGAAGAGTGGTTCAAGGGGACTGCCGATGCGATCCTGCAATACCTCCGTTTTGTGGAGTCATCAGACGCCGACTATGTTGCCATCTTCGGTGGTGATCATATCTACAAAATGGACATCACCCAGATGATTAACGCTCATCGCATGAACCGGGCCGATATTACCATCGCTGCTCTGGAAGTTCCAAAAGATGAGGCCAGCCGCTTCGGTGTTTTTTCTGTTGATGACGACGCAAGGGTCGTTGCCTTCACTGAAAAGCCAGACGCCCCCGAAACCATTCCGGGGCGAGACACCTGTTTCGCATCAATGGGCAATTATATTTTTTCGACGAAAAAACTGATTGAAGTCCTTTTGGAAGGCAAAAAGCAGTATGAGGACCTTGATTTCGGTAAACACGTTATCCCTATGATGCTGTCAGCTGGCGACCGGGTATTTGCCTATAACTTTAACGATAACCTGATTCCGGGCATGAAGACCGAAGAGCGAGGCTACTGGAAGGACGTCGGCACGCTCGACTCCTACTATGAAGCCAACATGGATCTGATTCATGTCTCTCCACAGCTCAACCTGTACAACTACAAGTGGCCGATTCTTACAAATCAAGGCAATCTGCCGCCTGCCAAGACGGTTTTTGACGATGGAGACCGTCGCGGTATAAACATCGATTCTTATGTCTGCGGCGGTTGCATAACCAGCGGCAGCACAGTCCGGCGCTCGATTCTCGGCCCGCTCTGCAAGATTAACAGCTACAGCCTGATTGAGGACTCAATCCTGTTTGAAAACGTTACCGTCGGACGTCACGTCAAGATCAAACGGGCCATCATCGATAAAGCGGTAGTAATTCCGGACGGAACAACCATTGGCTACGATCCGGAAGAGGATCGCCGTCAGGGCTATACCATCACAGAATCAGGGATTGTTGTAGTACCTCGCAAGGACAAATAAAACAGGAGAGCACACGACTCTTGACAAAAGACGGGGTACTTATTACCTTGTGAAAGTTAGCACTCAGCCAGCAGGAGTGCTATTTTTTTGAGGTGGCACCATGGACACGGAACTATCGCCCCGCAGCAGACAGATACTTGAAGCGGTTGTCGAAGATTATATCGCCACGGCCGAACCGGTCGGCAGTAGTGCTGTTACCCGCCGTCATGAGCTGACGCTGTCGCCGGCCACCGTTCGAAATGTGATGGCCAACCTCGAAGAACTGGGGCTGCTGGCATCGCCGCACACCTCCGCTGGCAGGATCCCGACCGAAAAAGCCTACCGCCTGTATGTTGATTCACTGGTGGCTTTGCGCCAAGTCAGCCGCGAAGAGAAGCGCCAGATCATAGCACATTGCCGCCAAGTCGGCACCGGACTTTCCGGAGTGCTCAAGGCGACCAGCCGGACCCTGTCGCAGCTTTCAAATTACATGGGCATCGTGGTTGCCCCCAGCTTTACCGCTGATGTTTTCCGGCATATCGAGTTTATACGGCTCGGTCATCGAAAAGTTCTGGCAATTCTGGTCTCCTGCAAGGGCGCCATCCAGAACCGCCTGATTGAAACGGAGGATGATCCGGCGCCGGAAGAACTGGTCCGGATCGGCAACTACCTGAATGAGATGATGGAAGGATTGACCATCACCCAGGTCCGCGAACGGATCCTGGCTGAAATGGACAACGAAAAAGCCCAGTATGACCATCTGCTTTCACGCGCCTTGCATTTAAGCAAGCAGGCTGTAGCCCTTGAAGGTGATGAAATTTTCGTCGAAGGACAGGCTCGCATCCTTGACCAACCGGAGTTCAGCGACGCCGGCCGCATGAAAGAGATCTATCAGGCTTTCGAACAGAAGGGACAGCTCGTACAACTCCTGTCGCGCTGCATGAATGCCGATGGCGTCCAGATTTATATCGGCTCGGAGACCTCGCTCAGCACGTCAGCCGGCGTCAGCCTGATCACATCCCGTTTTGTTACCAGCAGCAACACCGTCGGCATGCTGGGTGTTATCGGCCCGACCCGTATGGGCTATTCAAGCGTCATTCCGATTGTAGATTTCACGGCCCGGATGGTCAGTCGATTGTTAAGTGAAGTATAGAAGTTATCTTACATCAAACCATTACAAAGGATACTGTTATGGAACCAGAAGAGAAAGAAGAAGCAGCTGAAACGGCTGCAAAAACTGAAATATCCGCCGAAAGCGCTACTCCGGAAAGTGAACCGACGCTTGAAGAACAATTGATTGCCAAAGAGAAGGAGTCCCGCGAAAACTGGGACCGCTTCCTGCGGGAGCGCGCTGATCTGGAAAATTATCGCAAGCGGGTCAGCCGCGAAAAAGAGGAACTGCTGGCTTATGGCACCAAATCATTTATTGAGGAGATTCTTCCGGTTGTTGACAGCCTTGAACGTGCTCTGGCACACGCCTCCGAAGATGGTATCGGCGCAGTTGTTGAGGGAATTCGCATGACGCACGGCATGCTGCTGACAGCTCTCAAGAAATTTAATGTTACCCCGATCGAGGCCGCCGGCACCCCCTTTGATTCGGCTTTTCACCAAGCCATGTCGCAGGTACCATCCGACGAACATGAGCCCAATACGGTCGTCGAAGAGTACCAAAAAGGGTACATGCTTAAAGACCGTCTCCTGCGGCCATCCATGGTCACCGTGGCAACAGCAATAAAATAATTAACCCGACACCTTGTTTTTTCAGAATACGATGAATATCTTCAGCTACAGACACTATTAAGGAGGAATCAACATCATGAGTAAAGTAATCGGAATCGATCTGGGAACTACCAATTCCTGTGTTTCTATCATGGAGGGTGGCGAACCGGTTGTTATCGCCAATTCGGAAGGCGGACGTACGACACCTTCAATGGTTGCTATGGCAGATAACGGCGAGCGACTCGTCGGTCAACAGGCTAAACGACAGGCGGTCACCAACCCTGAAAATACCCTCTATTCCATTAAGCGACTGATTGGCCGCAAGTTTGATTCGGAAGCGGTACGGAAAGACATCTCTATCTCTCCCTTTAAAATCGTCAAAGCCGATAATGGCGATGCCTGGGTAGAGGTCCGCAGCAAACGCTATTCACCACCTGAAATTTCCGCCATGGTTTTGCAGAAGATGAAGAAGACGGCCGAAGATTATCTGGGAACATCTGTATCCGATGCGGTTATCACCGTACCGGCCTACTTCGATGACTCACAGCGCCAGGCCACCAAGGACGCCGGTAAAATTGCCGGTCTGAACGTACTGCGCATCATCAACGAGCCGACCGCTGCTGCATTGGCATACGGTCTTGACAAGAAAAAAGATGAAAAGATCGCCGTCTTCGACTTGGGTGGTGGTACTTTTGACGTATCCATTCTTGAACTGGGTGATGGCGTTTTCGAGGTTAAGTCAACCAACGGCGATACTTTCCTAGGCGGTGAAGACTTCGACCAGCTGGTAATCGACTGGATTGCAGACGAGTTCAAAAAAGACCAGGGCATCGACCTGCGTGGCGACAAAATGGCGCTGCAGCGCCTCAAGGAAGCCGCCGAAAAAGCAAAATGCGAGCTTTCAACCTCAGTCGAAACCGACATAAATCTTCCCTTCATCACTGCCGATGCGACCGGCCCCAAACATCTGACTCTGAAGCTTTCCCGCGCCAAGCTGGAATCAATCTGCGCAGGCCTGCTGGCCAAACTGGACGGCCCCTGCCGCACCGCTCTGAAAGATGCCGGACTTTCTCCCAGCCAGATTGACGAAGTCATCCTGGTCGGAGGCATGACCCGTATGCCGGCAGTTCAGAAAAGAGTTGAAGATATTTTTGGCAAGGCACCTAACAAGGGGGTCAACCCGGATGAGGTCGTCGCTATCGGCGCCGGAATTCAGGGCGGCGTTCTGCGCGGCGATGTCAAGGATGTACTGCTTCTGGACGTTACGCCACTGTCGCTTGGCATCGAAACTCTGGGCAGCGTCATGACCCGCCTGATCGAAAAGAACACCACCATTCCGTGCCGCAAGAGTCAGGTGTTTTCAACAGCCGCCGACAATCAGCCGGCAGTTTCGATCCACGTACTGCAGGGTGAACGCGAGATGGCCCGCGACAACAAGACACTGGGCAACTTCGAATTGACCGGTATTCCATCGGCTCCCCGCGGTCTGCCGCAGATTGAGGTAACCTTCGACATCGATGCTAACGGAATCGTTCATGTTTCTGCTAAAGATCTTGGTACCGGCAAAGAACAGTCCATCAGCATCACCGCCTCTTCCGGGCTTTCCAAGGAAGAAATTGAAAAAATGGTTCGCGACGCGGAACTCCACGCCGACGAAGACAAGAAAAAGCGTGAAGCTATCGAAGCCCGTAATCAGGCTGACAGCCTGGTCTACAGCACCGAAAAATCACTCAAGGAACATGGTGACAAGATCGATGCGGTTGAAAAGGGTACTATCGAAAACAAGCTGGCTGACCTGAAGAAAGTTATGGATGGTGATGACGCCGAAGCCATTAAAAAAGCTTCTGATGAGCTGGCTCAAGCTTCTCACAAACTGGCTGAAGCCATGTATGCAAACAAATCTGGCGAGGCTGGTGCCGATGCTGCAACCGGCACTGACCAGGCCGGAGCTTCCAAAGCAAAGGATGATAAAGTTGTTGACGCTGACTTTGAAGAAGTGAAGGAAGAGAAGAAATAGTAATGCTGTAGAGTACAGGCTGGGCGCACCGTAGGGACGGATTTTTCAATTCGCCCCTACGCGTATTTTAAGATACAGAGGACATACTTGTGGCAAACGGCGATAAACGTGATTATTACGAAGTGCTGGGGGTTCATCGCAACGCCTCGGAAACCGAGATAAAAAAAGCCTTTCGCAAGGTTGCCGTTCAGCATCACCCCGACAAGAACCCGGGTGATACTGCGGCTGAAGATCGCTTTAAAGAGGCGACCGAAGCCTACGAAGCGCTTTCCGATCCCCAAAAACGGGCTCAGTATGATCAATTTGGTCATGCCGGAATGTCCGGTTCCGGCGGCTTTTCCAGCGGTGGATTTGGCGGTGGAACTCCGTTTGGCGACATTTTTGGTGATATCTTCGGTGATATTTTCGGCGCAGGTGCAAGCGGTGGCGGCGGCCGGGGACGTTCTCAGGGGCGACGCGGAGACGACCTGCTCTATAACATGGAGATCAGTTTCGAGGAAGCCGCCTTTGGTGTTGAAAACAAAATCGAGATACCATTTGCCAAGCGCTGCAGCAGCTGCAATGGATCCGGTGCCAAAGCCGGGAGTGATCCTAAAACCTGTCCCACCTGCCGTGGAGCAGGTCAGGTACGTTTCCAACAGGGCTTTTTCAGCGTCAGCAAAACCTGTGGATCGTGTAACGGAGAGGGCAAAATCATTGACGATCCCTGTCCTGACTGCCGGGGTAAAGGTACAACCCGCGACACGAAGACACTTTCCGTCAAGATACCAGCCGGTGTTGAAACCGGGTCACGCCTCAAGGTAACCGGTGAGGGTGGCCAGGGCAAAGGGGGTCCTAACGGCGATTTATACGTCGCTATCAATGTCAAGGACCACGCCATCTTCCAGCGGGAAGAGAACAACGTCATCTGTGAAATCCCGATCAGCTTCATTCAGGCTACGTTAGGATGTGAATTGGAGGTTCCGACTCTGGATGGCAAAGTCAGCATGAAGATTCCGGACGGTACCCAGTCCGGTAAAATCTATCGCCTGAAAGGCAAGGGCATGCCATCACTGCAGGGGTATGGACGTGGCGACCAGCTGGTTGTAATCCGCATTGAGACGCCCACCAATCTTAATAAAAAACAGAAAGAGCTGCTTGAAGAATTCGCCAGAATCAGCGGTGAAGATGTACATCCCATCAAAAAGGGATTTTTAGACAAGGTTATGGATTTCTTAGGATAGCGACGCCACCGACTCAGTAATACAACGAGTCTGTCGCCTGACAGGCTCGTTTATTTTCTTGCCTCTCTACCGTTTCTAATTTACTATCTTCGCTCATTTTCACTGTCTGCCGGGACTCACCATGGATAAGCAGCAGCTACTCGAAAAAACCACCGAAACGTTGCGCCCCTTCGAGACAGCCAATCTGATGACCACTATTCAGACACTGACTCTGCAACAGATCTTTTCACACCCCGCTGTTCTGATTACTATTGTTGTGGTATTTTTTCTTGGAGTTGTAAAACGCTCTAAAACAGTACTGCTGACTCTCTTCGGAGTACTGGGGCTGATTGTCCTCATGCGCTACGCCATGCCGGCCGGAGGAGAAGAGTTAACATTCAAGGCGCTGCTGCCATTTATCGGCATAGGTATTACCATCGGCGGCGTCATTATCTACTTTATGCTGATAAAATCCGACTGATACGGAGAAAAGGAACGAGCACATGAAAATTGATAAACGGGACTGGATTTTTATAGCTATGGTTGTTGTTGTACTGGGGATCTTCGTCTGGATTTCAGGAAAAGAAAAAACCACCACCGTACCACGAGACGCCATGCACCAGGTATCATATGATGCCGCCTTTAAAAATGCGCCCGGCCCGGATGCATCCATCTTTAAACGGGCATTTTTCAAACCGGATAAAAAAGGTGCCGAGGTCTACTGTGAACCTTGTCACCGCGAAAAAGAGGTTCCCTTTCCCCCCAATCACCCCCCCAAGAACCGTTGCCTGTTCTGTCATAAGCTCAAAAAATAAAAGTAGCGGCTTTTCGATCACCGAAATATCGTACAAAAAACCTTCTGAAACACAGAGCAACAACGCAGCAGAGACGTTTATGTTTTATAAGCCGGAGAGCATTACTCTGTTGCTCCGTTGCTCTGTGTTTCAATTGACGCTACGACATCATCCACGACAACATTCTTCCCCGGCTCTTCAAAGCTGATCCGCCCGATTTTCCCCGCACGCAGTTCCCTCAGAAACGCCTCAGCCGCCCGATGAATATCAACAACTCCACCCGTAGCAAGACATCCCAGGCGGCGGCCGATCGCTTCCAGTACCGCTTCAGGCGTCTCCGGCAGATCGGTCAACTTGTAGCGCTCACCTATCAGATCAGGATAGCGCCGCATCATGTACTCTGCCGCAAAAATCCCGACACAGGTATAATCAAGCGCACTGGCCCCGATCGCCCCGCTGGTAGCCAGTCGGTAGGCCACGTCCTGGTCATCCATGTTCGGCCAGAGAATGCCGGGTGTATCTGAAAGGACAATGCCGTTACGCAGATCGACCTGCTGACCACAGGTGGTAATGGCCGGTTTGTCGCCTACTTTTGCCATGCTTTTTCCGGCCATGGTATTGATCAGGGTCGATTTACCGGTGTTGGGAATCCCAAAGACCATAACGCGCAGCGGCCATCCGGGACGTCCGCGATGCGGGACCGTGCGCTGACAGAGTTTGATCAACTGCTGGACATCACCATGCAGCCTGGCCGACATCGGCAGAGCCTTTACCCCCGCTTCGCGCTCATAAAAACTGACCCAGGCTCTGGTGATAGCAGGATCGGCCAAATCATGTTTGTTCAAAATTTTGATACAGGGCTTACTACGTCGCATCTCATCCAACTGGTGATTGGAGCTGGAAAAAGGGAGCCGGGCATCAAGCACCTCAATGATCAGATCAATCTTCCTGATCGCCTCGGCAATCTTTTCCTGCGCCTTGCTCATATGTCCCGGATACCATCGAATCGTCATATTTTTCCCTTTTCAGTACAGATCATACTTCAGCAAACGACACTCGATTGCTCCGTTAAACAGGACGTAGCGGCGCGAAGCTTTCAATCCAACGTATTTAGCCAGCTCCAGATTGCCGGTCAGCACATATCCCGTCCAGCCACGACAGCGCTTCTTCATAACATCCCCGATCTGGCAGTACAGTTCGCGCAGATCATCCTCTTCACCCAGGCGCTTGCCATAGGGGGGATTCAGGATGACGACCCCGCTGTCACCTTCCGGCTGAAACGCCTGCAGAGCGGCATGAAAAAAGTGTATCTGCCCTTCCAGGCCCGCCTTGGCGGCGTTTCGCCCGGCAATCAACAACGCTCGACTGTCAAGATCATAGCCGGTTATCAGACCAACCGGCAGGGTGCGGATTTCACACTCGGCTTCCCTGATCAGCTGATTCCACAACACCTCATCAAAATCGAGCCAGCGCTGGAAACCGAAATCCCGCTGCAGTCCCGGCGGGATGCGGGCCGCCAGCAGAGCGGCCTCAACCGGAATGGTGCCTGAACCGCACATCGGGTCAGCCAGCGGCAGCGAGCCGTCCCATCCGGTCAGGGCGATCACCGTGGCCGCCAGTGTTTCGCGCAGCGGCGCTTCATTTCGTTCCAGACGATAGCCGCGCCGGTCCAGAGAATCGCCGGAGCTGTCCAGACTGAGCGTACAGACATTTTTATGCAGGTGAACATTGATGCGAACGTCCGGCATGGCGGTATCGACGTTGGGGCGCTGGCCGCACGCCTCGCGGATTCTGTCGACAATCGCATCCTTGGTCTTGAGCGCCACAAAGCCGGAATGCGTCAGCGCTGAATCACGCAGACTGCAGTCAACCGCCAGAGTCATTGCCGGGGTAATCAGCTCCTGCCAGGCGATCGCATGTACACCGGCGTACAGATCGCCCGGTGTCATGCAGGGGAAAACGGCCAGCTGCACCAAAACGCGACTGGCTGTCCGCAGCCAGAGGTTGGCTCGATACAACCCGCTGCGGGTGGTAATAAACGCCACGCCGCCCTTCCCCGGCATAGCTCCGCTGATGCCAAGCGCCTCCAGCTCTGCAGCGGCAACCTCTTCGGCACCACGTGGCACGGCCGCAAAGCAGTTCAGAGCGGCATCCGATCTGACCACGGCGGGTGTACTTGTTTCAATCACAGCGGGAACAGCTGCTTTCGGCACGGGCGCTTGAGGCTTTTCAGGTTTTCGTGGCAACCGTGGTCCCGGTCTCAGAATATGTTTACGATCTGTCATTGATCTTCCTTTGTCTCAGCAGCCCAGATAGCTTCCAGAAGGCGCTCCGTCTGCTGCGGCGTACCGCTGTTATCTATTACGACTTTTCCGTAGAGCGCTTTCTCAGCAAGCGGCATCTGGCTGGCAACCCTCTGCAGCGCCTGATCACGGCTGAGGTGGTCACGTTCCATCAGACGCTCCAGCTGGATCTCGTCAGCCACGGTAACGACCCAGATTTCATCAACTCTATCGCTGACACCGGCTTCGATCAGCAGCGGCGCCATATATACCAGCCTCCGATGACCTGCAGACACCGCGTGGGCAATACGCTCATCAGCCAGCTTGCGGATCTGCGGGTGCAGAATCGCTTCCAATTGCTGCCGTTTTCCTGCATCAGCAAATATTATGGCGCCCACCTGAGCGCGGTCGAGCTCACCATCAGCTGTCAGCACATCTGCTCCAAACAGGGCGGCGATCCGCTCCAGAGCAGGGCTACCCGGCTGTACCGCTTCACGGGACAGCTGATCAGCGTCGATCACCGGCACACCCCGTTCGCGTAAAAAGGTGGCGACACTGCTCTTACCGCAGGCAATGCCACCGGTCAGGCCGATAATGTGGATTCCAGGCTTCATACCGCCTCCGGTCGCGCATCTTATCAGAGCACCACCCAAAATGACAGATTTTTGGCTTGAGTTGATGCAGTAAATAGTGTAGTAGTTTTCGATCTTACAAATGAACGTCTTTCGCAAAGAGGGCGGTTAGCTCAGCTGGATAGAGTACAGGCCTCCGAAGCCTGGGGTCGTGCGTTCGAATCGCATACCGCCCACCAAAAATATTAAGCACTTACGAAAACTCGTAAGTGCTTTTATTTTAACTTGCAACCTCTTGTGCAACCTCTATAGAGAATTACTACTTTTCTGTGCTCATCCGAAGTCTTAAACGAATTGTTTCGACAGGAGGTTACCCCGTCTATTGCCTCCTATGTCGGCATTGAGAATGATTTACTCCTGGACGCGATTGCTGATCATATCGCCAGTTTCCTTCAACCGACGCTTGGTAGTGATGTCTTCGCTGCAGTGGACATTTCACGGAATTCGAGCAAAAATGAGCTTTCAACCGCCTGCCTGACAAAATCATACTTCTGCATAATCCTCGGTAGATCAAGCGCTGGCATTCCCGTATCCCAATAATACCAGTTCCGTACACGTTCGGTAGGGATGTTGAGTACGCTTGCCACCTGCTTTGTCGAAATCCCCTGCTTTTGCAGCAACCTCATAATATATCTCGTTACCTCACCATTGTTGAGATCTTTTTTGTGGCTAATCAGCCACAGATTTTTTGTAGACATACGCCCCTTGTTGGATGAATGTATTACCGATTACCGGGATATTTTGTGTTGTAACAGGGAGATACGCAGAAAATGCTGCAAACGGGAACTGCATATACTCCAAGCCAAATAATGAGCCTGCGCCTGAAAGGTGCCATGTATATCCGCATGTCCACAGAGTTGCAGGTGGAGTCACCGGAAAATCAGGAGCGGGCAATACGTGCCTATGCCGCTGAGTATGGCATTGAAATCATCAAGACCTATGCGGATCTGGGTGTCAGCGGGATCAATACGGAAAAGCGGGAGCAGTTTCAGGCCCTGATTGACGATGTGGAACAGGGGCGGAACGGATACAACATTGTCCTGTATCTGGATGAAAGCCGCTGGGGCCGGTTCGTCGACAGCCGCGAGGCTGAGTATCACCGGATGAGGCTGGAACGCAGAAACGTCGTGTGCCAGTCCTGCGAAAAGCCGGTGACGCTGACCAGCAACCTTGCCGACCGAATCATGACCCTGCTGCGGGACGAAAGCGCCAGCGATTATTGTCGCCAGCTTTCACAAAAAGTGTGGGCGGGACAATGCAATCTGGTGTCAAAAGGATACCGGCAGGGAGGTGTGGCGGGATTTGGGCTGAGGCGTATGCTATTGGATGAAGCCGGTAGACCCAAGCAGGAACTGGCGATGGTGCAGCGGAAAAGCCTGCTCACCGAACGGGTGATTCTGATGCCGGGACCGGATGACGAACTTCGGATTGTGAGCTGGATTTATGACCAGTTCATTGCCGGAATAAGCGAAACTGACATTGCAACGCAGCTGAACGCACAACCCATTTTGGTCGCCCTTGGTCGCGCGGAACTGTGTGCGAGGTGCTGACCAATGAGAAGTATGTCGGCAACAACTTGTTCAATCGCACGTCTGGCAAGATGAAGAGCAGAGCCAAGCCGAATCCAGAAAGCGAGTGGGTGCGGAAGGAGCACGCCTTCGAGCCGGTAGTGGACATGGAGCGTTTCTATACCGTTCAGGGGATTTACCGGGAGCGAAACAAGAAGACTACTGACGAAGAGCTGCTGCAGGGACTGCGGGATTTGTACGCCATTCAGGGTCGACTGTCGGCGCTGATCATTGACGAAGCTGATTTCCTGCCTCCCAGCAGTCTGATCAGCAATCGTTTTGGTGGCCTGCTGCGGGTCTATCAGATGATCGGCTATACTCCGAAGCGCGACTATCAGTATGTTGCCATCAACCAGCGACTGCGTTCCCTCCATGCCGAGATCGTGGCCGATGTTGTCCGTGATATTGAAAACCTCTGTGGCAGGCGGATTCCCATGGACCCGGAAAGCTGCCTGCTGGAACTGAATCACAATCTATTCATTTCCGTCGTCATCAGCCGCTGCTTCACCACCCCTTCCGGAACCCGGCGTTGGAAAATACGCTTCGACAGCGGTCTCCGTCCCGACATAACCGTAGCGGTACGCATGGATGTCCGTAATGAAGCGTTCCAGGATTACTACATCCTGCCCGCCCTGGAATTTTCAGATGGGCAGTTGAAGCTGTCGGAGGAGAACGCAGGATTTCTGGACGGCTTTCGTACCGACACTCTGGATTACTTGCTGAAGCTGAGCATCAACATCTCTCTCGACAAGGCGGTGCACCATGGAGCATGGGGCCGTAGCGCTTATTCCCATTGAAGATATTCACATCCTGAACCCACGGGTGCGCAATCAGATCATTGCCGAAGAGATCCGCAGAACATTCGGAGCGTCGGCCTGAAAAGACCCATAACGGTTGCTCCCAGGAAAGACTCAAAAAACGGCAAGAAATATGACCTGGTTTGTGGGCAGGGGAGGATTGAAGCCTACATTGCCGCAGGGGTGACTGAAATCCCCGCAATAGTTCGCGAAGTAAGTGAAGAAGATGCACATCTCATGAGCCTGGTGGAGAATATCGCCCGGCGCAACAGCAGTGCCCTGGAACTCCTGCAGAGTATCAAGTATCTGAAAGGTCAGGGGTACACGGACGATGCC
>Ga0172367_10002208_pt1 | contig 26913 bp, 19 predicted proteins | sample Lak10m_FD_114542 | JGI IMG/M metagenome (GOLD analysis project Ga0172367, IMG submission 114542) | Freshwater microbial communities from Kabuno Bay, South-Kivu, Congo - kab_022012_10m | ecosystem: Environmental > Aquatic > Freshwater > Lake | place: Democratic Republic of the Congo: South-Kivu...
GTCCAGGAATAAGTGGCATTCGGATCGGAAGAAATTTGTCCGATGGAAATGGGAACACCCGGACAAGTATTCACATCGGTTAAGTCTTCTACCATGGGTGTAATGACTTGAATGGTTCGTGTAATGCTGTCTATGGCATTGCAGGTAGCAGGGTTACTTGCAATTAAAGTAACGGTAAATGTCCCACCAACGGGAAACGAATGAAACACGGTGTTTCCTGTTTGAACCGAGTTGTCATCGCTGAAATGCCATTCCACATTGGTGGCTAAGGTGGAAGTGCTTGTAAGCTGAATACCGCTCTGCGCGCACAATACAGGAGGCGCATAAAAATCGGCCACTGTTAACGGCAATTCAAAATCATATTTAAACACGCCGTTGTTGCATGAATTATTATTGATGGCGGAAACGGCGTTGGCCGGAAAAATCGGGAAGTCACTATTCCCTCCACAACCGGCACACACACTTTGATAAATGATTCCCTTTCTATCAAAACGCGAGGTTCCTCCGTCCACGTGTTCGGCGCTTACATTACCTCCGAAAAACGAAGAGTAAGTTACCGCACTGGCATCGGCTTCCAATACCAATAAATAAAAATCACTTCCATCGGTGGTAGTTTGAAACGCGCCAGCGGTAGTGGTCATGCCAATGGTATAGTCGGCTTGATTGGTGGAATACTGATTCACCGCACCGCCCCATCCGCTGAGGTAAATTTTTCCGCAGACATCTACTAAAAATGCTGCGGGCGAAAGATTGGGTTTACCCACGCCACTACCGAAGATGGCACTCCATACTATGCTAGAAAGCAGCGGATCGAACTTGGTAACCAACATGCCTGAGTTGGGCTGAGAGAAGGCCGCGTTGATGATAAAACTATTCGCTGCATCGCGCGTTTGTCCGTAAACAAATACATTGTCGTCCGAATCGGTTTCAATGAAATACAATTGGTCATATGCAGAACTTCCCAAGAACGTTCCTGCTAAAATCTGACTTCCATTAGCAGCTAATTTCATAATCCATCCGTCCGAACTTCCTCCCGCATTGAAGTTCTGATACGGTGTTCCTACCAAACTGAGTGTGGTACTTTGTGTTCCACCACACACATAAATGTTGTGTGAGGAATCGAATGCTAAACTGAATCCGCTGTCGTCGTCGGTTCCTCCCAAATACGTCGAAAACAACATGCCCGATAAATCGGCAGGCATCTTAAACACGCAAGCTTCTTGTAGGCCGTTTGATGAAGGCTGTGTTGCATTCACCGTTGGAAAATCTACACTGAAGGTGCTACTGGCTATTAATACATTTCCATTATCATCTAAATCAATTTCACCGCGAAATTCATCGGCATAATTGAACTTCAATCCCACAGCGGTATTCACACCGTCGTTATCGCTTCCCCCTACATAAGTGGATGACAACAGTTGATCGCCATTCACAGATAATCTCGAAACGACCATGTCTGAGCCGTTCACATAATACGTCCCAACACCGAAGGGTGCAAAGGCGGTTCCGCCGTTGAAGCTGTTATCAAAGGCATTGGCTGTAACTGCAAAATTGGTTGAACTGGTGGTACCCAAGACATAGAGTTCGTCGTTGCTATTGCAGATGATACTGTGCGGCAGATCGTCATTGATTCCTCCTAAAAAGGTACTCCATTGCATGAAGGTGCCGGAGGCATCGTATTTCGAAAGTGCCATGTCGGTTCCTGCCAAATTTCCTTGTCCGTCTCCTCCACCCCACGTGGTTTGATAAGCGCCCAATGTTGTCGGATAACCTTGGCCGAAAGCTGAACTACCGCTGATTAAATTGCCCTGACTGTCGTAGGTGGCGGTGTATCCGAAATTATCATCGAAGCTTCCGCTGTACGAAGAGAAAATTAATTCTGGATCTATGATAAGCGTGTAGCGTTTGTCGTATTTACCTACAGCGAAACCAATGCCCCTTTCGTCTTGAATAAATTCGCAGGCAACAGGAACTTTATGAGGAGGATTATTTCCAGCGGCTTCGCCCTCTTGAGGAATGAGTAGGTATGCGATGGGACGTTGTTCCACCACTTCACCCAATGCGGTTTGAAGAATTAGTCGTCCGTTTTCAATTCTAACATCGTCACCACCTTCGTATTTCCAACGAATGAGATTCGGATTGGCGTGTGGTGCAATCAGCCAATCGTACTTCATGAAGTAATCGTTCTGATACACGTGTAAATCCACACCCGGATACAATTGCATATAAGTAAATCCTTTCACGCTGCGACAGTCTGATGCCCAATGCGAAGCATCGTTTCCTAAGAAATAATTGTATTTGGTTTTTAGTATTTGGTCTAAACGGATTTTCGCCTTCTGACTTCCAACGAAAACTTGTTGCACCACGTGTCCGCGAATCACCTGCTCATGCGCCTCACCGCGATGCGCTTTTTTGATTTCACTTAAATCAATAAAATGATGGGTAATGCGGTTGTCTTCAAAAAAGACTTTTCCTGTTTCGGTTGACGCTGAGAAGCGCACAGGAGTGGGCCACTGACCTTTGTTTTCAATGAATGCAATGTTCTGACTAAAAGCTAAAAGGCTGATAGCGCAGGACAACAGGAGTGTAAGGAGGCGACGCACCTTACGAATTTAAGAAAAAGAAGGAAGATTAAGAACCTAATTGCGCACGAAGCACAAACATTTCGGCTAAGGTATAAGCGGCTTCCACCCCTTTGTTACCCAATTTGCCGCCACTACGGTCGAGGCTTTGTTGTTTGTTATCGTCGGTTAGCACACCGAAAATACACGGCTTTTGTGTTTCCAGTGCAGCTTGCTGAATGCCTTGGGCGGTGGCCATGGATACAAATTCAAAATGCGGAGTTTCGCCACGAATGATAGAACCCAAGCAAATCACTCCGTGGATATGCGCCAAGCCAGCAGCCCATTTGGCGCCTAAAGCCAATTCGAAACTACCAGGGACATAATGCTTATGAATATGACTGGGTGTAAAACCCAAACGGAGCAAAGTTTCCTCTGCTCCGTTGTAAAGATTTTCTGTAATATCGTCGTTCCAACGCGAAACCAAAATAACAACTTGCTTAGCTGCTACTTGGGGAATGTCTAAAACGCGTTCAGCGGAAAGATTGGTCGTTGCCATTAACCTTGCGCTTTCAACATATTCAAAAGCTTCTCAGCTTCAGCGTATGATGCAGAACGTTTGTTCGCGCCTTCTAATGATTTCGCTAAAACTTCTTTCGCTTTCTCTTTGTTGCCTTGCTCCATGTAAACACGAGCCGCCTTCAAAGAATATTCACCCACTAAATAATCGCGGGTTGAGTTTGAACGAGAAAGGTTGATTGCTTTTTCAAATGACTTTGCAGCTTCATCGAAATTACCCATTTCAACATAGATATCACCCATGTTACCTACGGTGTAAACCGATACGGCTTGGTCATCAACGCTTACTTCTTGGAAGTGAGCCAATGCATTTCCCCAATCTTTTTTGTCGCGGTAAATAACACCCGCGCAGAAATGAGAAAGTTCTGCCGCTTCTGTACCAGGGTACTGAGCAATTACTTGTTCGAAGCCCAAGAAATCACCTTGGCCGTTTAACGCCCATTCGGTGCTATCTACTAAGAACCAGTTGTACGCATGCCAGAACGCATTGTGAGCTTCTTCTTCTTTTGGACGCTTGTATCCGTAATCATATGCGAAATAACCACCAACGCCAACTACCAATACCAAACCGATAATCATTAAGGGCTTGCGGTAAGCATCGAAAAAACGCTCAGTGGTTGATCCACCTTTGCGCTTGGTTACTACTTCGTGTTCTACTTCGTCGTGAGTATGCTGAGTCATAATTGAAAATTAGAGGTGCGAAGATAAGGAAAATTGAGAAAAAGACCGACGGTTCATAAAAAGTCCCGAAATAAGCTGCTCGACCTTGTAACTTTGTAACCTTCCAGTCATGAGCTCGACATCCATTACTTTGCAGCATTTACAGGTGTTCCACTACAAGAACTACCCCTCGACCGAACTCGATTTCAGTCGGAAAGTAAATTGCTTTTTAGGTAAAAATGGAAGCGGAAAGACCAATTTGCTCGATGCCATCTATTCCCTAAGCTTTTGCCGCTCGTTTCTTTCAAGTATCGACGCCCACAGTATTAAACAGGGCGAAGGCGAAGCCGCAGTGCATGGCGATTATCAGATTCACGACGAAGAGGTGCGAATTTCTTACCAATTGTACACCGACAAGAAAAAGGCGGTGCTAAAAAATGGAAAGTCTTACGACCGCCTTTCGGAACACATCGGCTATATTCCGCTGGTGCTGGTGACCCCAAATGACATTGACCTCATTCGTGAAAGCAGCGATGTGCGTCGTCGTTGGCTCGACCAAACGCTTTCGCAAAGTTCGCCAGACTACCTCACTCATTTGGTGAAATACAAGCATATTCTTGACCAGCGCAACGCGCTATTGAAGAACAACCGTTATTCCCTTTCCGATTTAAAATCGTTTTTGGAAATGTACGACGAACAGTTGGCCGAACATGGAACGCAAATCTTCCATCACCGTCAGCAATTTTTCGAAGCGTTTATTCCCGTTTTTGAAAACATATATGTTCGTCTTTCCGGTAACGATGAACAACCCAAATTAACCTACGAAACCGAAGTCGATGCTTCGAATTTCTTATCGCTTTTGAAGAAGAGTTTAGAAAACGACCTTCACGCCGAGCGCACCACCAAAGGGATTCACAAAGACGATTTAGATTTTGAGTTGCAAGGTATCTCGTTGAAAAAGTTTGCTTCACAAGGGCAACAGAAGACCTTTTTGTTGGCTTTAAAATTGGCGCAATTCGAATACACACGAACATGCACGCAAAAGACTCCGATTTTATTGCTAGACGATCTTGCAGAAAAATTAGACCTCGACCGCTTGCGCTCGTTGCTCATTTGGTTGAAGGAAGAAACGCAAGCGCAATTGTTTTTAAGCGACACCGATTTAGAACGTATTCCTAATTTGCTTCGCGAAATCCGTTTCGAATTTCGTGCGTTCGAAGTCGCCTCGGCCCACATACATCACCTCACCAATCAAACCGCATGAGCTCGAAAAATGAATTTTCATTGAAAGAAGCCATTGACGAATGGATTAAACGTTCGCCCATGCGCAAACAATTGCAAGAGGCACAAGTCATTGAAGCATACAAAAAAGCGGTGGGAGAAATTTTATTTAAGAAGACCAAAGAGATCAGTTGTCGCGACGGAAAACTGTATTTGAAATTCGACTCTGCTCCCCTGCGCGCTGAATTGTTTTCATCTCGTCAAGATCTGCTATCTCAAATCAACGGGCAATTCGCTCAGCCTGCGGTATTGGAAATTATTTTCCGTTAGACTCTCTGTAATACACCCGACATCCAAAACTTGGTGTTTGGGTCATCGTTAACGGTTTACCTTCTATCAATTCGTTCAATGCATTTGTGAGGTATGGGGTAGCCAATTTCGGATTCGCCCCGTTGTCATCGAAACCACCTTCATACACGACTTTCCATTGCTCTTGATCACGTGCAAATACTACTACATAGGGCGTATGCGGAACCTTCAAGGAAGCTGCAATAAATTGACTTCCATCTTGTACATAAGGCACTTGCACATGAGACGCCTTGACACGCTTTTTCATTTCATTGGCACTTTCTTCTTTGTAAACAAGCGAATCCATAGGATTCACAGCGACTACCAGCGCGTGTTGTGGAAGGTAAGTTTTGTATGCTTCATTGATACGATCCCAATACAATTTGGCCATGGGACAATGATTACATACAAATACCAAGGCCACGAATTGGTAATTCTCATCTGACATATTCACGTGACCCGCGTTGACGCTGTTCATTTCGAAGGCTGAAAACTGCTTTCCTAAAACAGAAACCAGTTCGTCTTGACCGTTCGCATGCAGCCTCAAGCATAAGGCAAAAAGTATCAGGATTTTCCGCATCCTATTTCTTTAAAAATTTGCGGGTTACTACTTTCTTTGAAGCGTGATCGGTGATTTGTATAAAATACAACCCGTTTGGAAGGGAACTCACATCAATCCCTTCACTCAACTGCGGTTGGGGTAACATCAAGGCTGTGCGTCCCAATTCATCCAGTATACGCACGTAATAGACTTGATTGGTTTGAACGCCATTGACAAAGACACGATCAGTGGTTGGATTGGGATAAATCATCAGTTGATCTTCTTCAATTTCATCCACTCCAACCGGATTGATAACGATGAACTGTCCCATCATTCCCCCATCTTCATGTAATCCGAAATGACAGTGATACATGAACGGATGTTCAGCATCTGCATAATCGTTGAACTTAGCAACAAAGGTTACGCTTTCTCCCTTAGGAAGATAACATACATCCTTCCATCCATCCTCATAGGCCCCAACGCCAGCAGCACTTCCATTGCGTGCCACTATTTTAAATTGCACATCGTGAATATGAAACGAGTGACTGAAGATTTGATTATTGGTGATGGTCCATTTCTCTACCGCATCAAGTGTCACCGTCTTATTGATGGTGTTCATGTTAAACGCAGTATTATCGAATGTGAACGGGGTTGCTGCTTGTCCGCCCGTTACACTTAACGCTCGGGTAACGGTAGCATCTGCGGCAGTCCAGTAGGTTTCATTTGCCAAAGTTGCAGGAACGCTGGTAATGGGATTAGCGGTTGTTGGGGTAACTACCAGATGTAATGCAACGAAATCGCTGTTGTTCAATAAGCTTCCGAACTGTCCGGTCGTATTGGGTTCGCCACCTGGAAAGCCCAATGGAAAACCTGAATTATAGGCTTTCAAATCGAGACTACTTCCTTCTGCATCGTTGGAGAGATCAACTAAAATTTCAATGCGTTCGCCCACCATTAATTTCACACGATTGACTTGCACAGGAGCATTCAATAGTCCGCCGTCATTGGCTATGATATAAAAGTTTCGATCATCACTGAATCCCAGATTATATCCGCGTTCGTTCTCTACATTTAGAATACGCAACCGCACCCATTGCTTGGGTAATTGTAGCTGAGGATTAGCAGTACCATTCACTAACATATAATCTCCGTATGCTGCATTGGCAGTTACAAACTGATTGGCTGCTGTATATTTTCTGCTTGAAAGTGCTACGGGGAAATCATCGACCCCATAGGTACGTGGCAAATTCACAGCGGCCTCTTCGTCATCTTGCACAATTAAAAATCCGCCCATGCCTTTGATGATTTGCTCTGCGGTCATCGTGTGCAAATGGGGATGGTACCAATAGGTTCCTGCGCGATTGTTTACGGTCCAATAAGGCGACCAAGTGGCACCGGGTGGAATAACTTGATGTGGACCACCGTCCATCACTGCTGGTAAGTGCATACCGTGCCAATGCACCGTTGTACTATCGTTCAAATGATTGGTTACATTCATGTGAACCTCTTGTCCTTTGTGTAACACAAGTGTGGGTCCCCAGATATCGCCATTGATACCGATGGTTACCGTTTGATTTCCCGTTGGAAGAATTTGCTTCAGCGTATCGTACACATTCAGGTTGTACGTTGACGCATCTTGCATAGGAGGGATCGTAATGTTGTTGTACTGAGCCGAAGCTGCAAGGCTTCCAAAACTCAAAAAGAATAGCGTAGAAAAAAGTCTCATCTAATAAACCGTTTCTTACAAGACGTAAGAAAAACAAAAAGGTTTAAAGCGGATGGTATTCAAACTTACGAATCACCACTTCGTGGTTTAGGCCATTGTTCGGGCCTTGTTGTTGGTAGGGCAAGGTCCAAAAATTCATGCGCGCATGCGTGGTATTTCCCGGTGCCGGAATAACAATGGGAAGTGACGATTGACCGCCTTCTGTTTTTATACGACCTGGGTGATTTAAATCGAACGACCATCCTGCAACAGGCGTAGCGTTTTGGTAATTTTCACCGGCATAGCATTCCCAAGTAATTAATGTAGGTGTCCAATGGAACAAATGCGTGGTAATACCCTTCAACACATCGTTTGAAATGGCCACTTCATGTGTGCGCTCAGCGTAATACGTCCCAAAGTTTACAGGCTGAACAGAAAGCGTGGTAGGCGTGGTTGAATTCGCATCGCCCCACTTCGAAAATTCAATATCCACTTCGCTATTTCCATCGGTGTAAAAGGTATTATCGTCCCATGTAAATAATCCTAACACTACATTCTCGCTAAACGACATGGGGTCGGCTTGTATAGTAAATACATAGGTTCCGTATCCCATGGTGTCTTGCGCTATTACTTCTGATGAATACCAGAAGTTGTTGTGCTTGGCAATGTTCAAGTGCAAATACCCATTTTCATCGACCCAGACATCGCTGAATAAGCGTGAAAAATTGTTTGGACCTGGCCCAACTGGTGTTTCACTGTGCTTTACGTCCCACAGGTGTCCCGAAAAATGAACCACATCGCCGTCTCTTCCCAATACGATATCAGGAGTCGATTGCTTACAGGTGCTGAACAGCAAAGCCAGCAAAGGCAAAATCAATACATGCTTTTTCATCGAATGCGTTCTATTTTTTGTTCCAAATTTCCTACACGAATAATAAAACTACCCGGCTCGAAAACCGCTTTACCCTCAGCGTTGACAAATTGAAAAGCCTCATCGGTTAATTCTAATTCAATTGTAACGGTGCGCTTGGCGGGGACATAAACTTTTTTAAATGCTTTCAAACGCTTCACTGCTGGGGGCGTTGAAGCCACTTCATCACTCACGTACACCAAGACCGACTCTTTTGCATCGCGGTCACTTGGATTGGTAATTTTCACGGTGACCTTATTTCCAACTACCTGCAAATCTGAATACGATACATTTGAATACGACAATCCAAAACCGAACGGCCATTCGGGATTGAACGCTTTATTTCCAAATTGAGTATCTATCTCTTCACTGTAGGTATGATCGTAGGTTTGTGTACCTAACATGTATTTCGGATAGGTGAACGGTAATTTGCCACTTGGATTCACTTTACCCACTAGGATGTGCGCAAGGGCATCGCCGCCAAAATCGCCCGGTTCATAGGCCATCACGACAGCTTGACATTCATCTACAATTTCTCTAACTAGGCGTGGACGATCCTCTACTAAAACAAGTACAACTGGAACACCCAGTTTCAAAATATCCTTTGCAAAATCTAATTGGGCGCGTGAAAGACTAAGGTCGTTGATGTTTCCAGGAATCTCTGTGGAAGGAAGTTCACCTAAACACAAGACAATGACATCGCTTTTCTTCAACTCGTTCAATTTTGATTCGTTGCGATTGTATTGCTCGAGTTCACATCCTTTCCAATACGTGGCATGTTGAAATTCGGTGCGGAGTGCTTCATAAATGGTGTTGCGCTCATGCGCATCGAAAGTGGTGTCTGTTCCTTGCCAGGTGCGTGTCCAAGCTCCGTTGAGCAAGGTCATGGAGTTGGCAGCAGGACCCACCACCGCAATTTTTTGTTGCGAATTCAGAGGAAGTAACTGGTTGTTGTTCTTAAGCAGGGTTATTGCCTCTTCAGCGGTAGCTAAGGCTTCTGCCTGAAAAGCAACACTTCCGAATTCAGGATAATTGGCGGCGTTAACGGTGTTGTCTTTTACGAATAGATTAACTTGGTTCTTCACCGTTAATATGCGACGAACACTTTCGTTGATGCGTGCTTCACTAATCTTTCCTTCCTTCACCAAAGCTAACAAGGCATCGGCAAATTCAAAGTTGTTAGGAACCATGCACATGTCAATGCCAGCCTTCACACATTTCTCAACGGCCTCTTTGTAGGTGGCTGCGATGTGGTGACTGGTAATGAGTTTCGAAACATCTTCCCAATCGGTTACGATTATTCCTTCAAATCCCAATTCCTTCCGCAATACCTCTTGAATCAAATATGAATTTGCATGAACAGGGACGCCATTGACATCGCTGCTGTTTAACATAACCGTCAAGGCTCCGGCATCTACCGCTGCTTTGAACGGAGGAAGATAAATGCCATGCAATTCTGCTTGCGAAAGCACAATGGGGGTACGGTCCCAACCGGTACGTGAATTACTGTATCCCACGAAATGCTTCATGCATGCAGCCACGTGGTACTCGTCGGCTGTTCCGTTGTAACTACCTTGATAACCGATGATCACCGCCTTTCCGAATTCACTACAGACGTATGGATCTTCACCGTATGTTTCAAAAAATCGCGACCACGCTTTGTTTCTTCCGCAGTCTAACACGGGAGAGAAATTCCAAGGAATGCCTGCGGCGCGGGTTTCATACGCTGTTATGCTAGCACCTTTACGAGCCAAGCTCACATTGAACGTTGCTGCTTGCGCAAGGGGCTGGGGGAATAAGGTTGAACCCAAAACATAATTAGCACCGTGAATGGCATCTACACCATACAGCACCGGAATTCCGTGCGTGTTGTATTGCTTATTCGCTTGGTGAATGTCATTGATAAGTTTGTTCCATTGTTCGCGGGTGTAGGCATGTCCACCGCAATTCAACACTGAACCTACGTGATATTTCTCGAATGCAATTTTTAGTTTCGCCGGATCCGTGTGGTGAGGTTCTACCAATTTATAAATTTCTCCTTCGCAAACCACATCAAGGTTAATCTGCGTCATTTGTCCAATCTTCTCCTCGATGCTCATCTTGGAAATCAACTGTTCAATCTCCTGTTGCGACAAGGTTTGTGCTTGTACGCTGCACATCGCACTCAACAGAATGATTACGAACGAAAGGAATGATTTCATCACTATAATTTTTCGAAACGAATATTATCTAAATACACATCGCCACTGGCTTCAAACTGAAAAATCAATTGCTTAACAGAACCGGTTGACAAGCCCCATTCGTTGAACGTAAACTCGGTTAACGGAATGCGCAAGGTGGTCCATTCCTTCCCTATTTCCTTTCCAACTACATATTTTTCTACTACGCCAATGTAAGCTTGAACACCCATGTAATCCTCAATACCAATGGCCCAAGGCATTGTCTTCCATGAAGCACCATTCGATTTGACCTGAAAAGCCAAGCAATAGGTTTTTTCCATATCAATCAAATCCTTCGCAGCCCAGTTGTCCCAACCGAATCCGAGTCCCAACCACGGACACCCCACTTCTGCCTGTTTGTTCCAAACAATGTGAAGGGCTTGATTTGATTCACCAGGAACTGGCTCATTCACGATGGACAAGCACGTCTTATCGGTTTGTGTCACCCATGAATCGGATAACAATTGATTGGTATAAATGGAAACAACCGAGGGATTGTTCGGTTCTACGGCAGTGTCCAAAGCGGTAATGGGCTTGGTACTGCATGCACCAAACACCAACAGCACGGGCACGAAAGCCTTAAGGTTGAAGGGGCGCATCTTCGGTAAAGATTAAGTAATCAATAGCTGATTGCGAGTATCCAGAACTTGGATTAGCAAGGAATAACACAGACACCTTCAAGAGTTTATCAGGCTCGTGCAGACCGTTGCCCAATGCACCCGCTGCCGAACCATTCACCAAAGTTGGAATGTCTTCGTAACGCTGTGAAACTTGATTCCATCCGTCGGTCATTAACGAAACTTGAATGCTATACATGTCTTCGGTTCCTTCAGAGAAAGCACCGTCGCCGTTGTCATCTTCTCTGAATTGCAAAAGCACTAGTCCGTTCGTTACACCTGCTGGTTTATAAATCATGCTGTTGAAATACAAGTTAGCTGCATTTGAAGTAAGCGGCATGTGGGCGCTTCCGTAAGCCGATGCGGGCATATCAATCATTCCAATCAACCAATCCCATGAGACAGCGCCGGCCATGTTGTAGAAGCGACTACCTTGAGCTGCGCCACTTCCAGTTTGGACTGCAAAATTCATATTCGCGCCGCTTTGAATGAACGGCACCCAACCTGGATTCATTCCACTTTCAAAATCAGCTAAAACAAATCCGTTATTGATGCGGGTTCCTGCAACCGTTAGGGTATCGCGCAAGGTATCGGCTACGTTGGCAATGCTCAGTGCAACGGCGCAATCTTCGGCGCGAAACATAGGCAAGTGCGTAGTAGTTCCGTTCCACAAGGCATTCGAAACATTCAGCACATTCGAGAATCCGTTCAGTTGCTTAACGGCACCCGACGAAAGACCGGTGATGGTTAATTGCCAGTTCACGTTCTTAGTAAACTCTGCTGTGAAGTAGGTGGTTTGCCCAGCTCCGAAATCGACATCTCGGTTGGAAATATCTAGTCCATGAACAATAGCAAAATCGCCATACATATCGTTCAACGAAGGACCATCGAAGGTGTTCTCCTTTTTGCATCCCCAAAAAACAAGGGATAAGGCTGCGGATAGAATGAGGTACTTTTTCATGGTTAGAAATTCAATTGGTAATACAGCATGAGCTGATTGATTTGATAATTCTGAAGCGTGGCATCGGTGTTCACATTTTTGAACATCAAGTAATTTACGCTAAGGGTTGACTTTTCGTTGAAGCGGTAACGCGCACCAAGGCTATACATCTGTTCCTTGCCATTGACGCGGTATTCAGAGAAATTGTAGATTTGACTATAAGCATTGCGAATAGCCAATAAATCGAATCCGTTGTAATGCACTTGTTGCACCCTGGCTAATACATCGAAGTGATTCTTTAACTCGTAACACAGTCCGATAGATGCGGTTTGGGTAGTTAAATTCACAGAAGGAATTTTATTCTCACCCGGACGTTTCGTGATATCGTTGCGGAAGAAAATCTCTACCACACGCGCCTTGGTTTTGTCACCGAAGAATTGATTCAAGAAGACGTTTGCATTCAATTGGGTGCGATAGAATTGTTTTAATGTGAGGGTTCCTTCTCCTTTCACTTCTTTCCAAATCAATTGCTCTAGGCGAAGCGAAGCAGGAGCATCTTTCTTAGCGTAGTTCACGCGAATGGCATATCCTTGACGGTTCGGAGTGGCGGCACCGTATGGAGTGATATTGTCGTATTTCGGAGAATAAGCCATTAGGGTTGGACTTAATTGTCTGTTGTATGCATCGGTTTCACGCATGTAATCTAAGGTAGTGGCGGTGCGCAAGTATTGATCGTTTCCAATACGCGTGTAGGCCTGTGGTTGTGCGTTGAAATTGATTCGTTTGGTTTGAGCGCCGGCACTTCTAAAATCGGGTTGAACATAGGTCGAAGCTAGGCTTGCGCGAATACCCTTCTCTTCGTTGGAATAGAACAATTGTGCTTCGTACAAATTGCCTTTCAAGATTGGAGCCTCGGTAGCATTGTCGTAACGCACTTGTGAAGTACCCATCTCACCATGCAAAACCAGGCGATGGGCCTCTTGCTGATAAGCCACATCACCGTGAACGGTATGTACTGGATTGTGGAAGGTAATTTTATTGTTCGAAGTTCCTGGGATATCGTAGGTGTTTGCACCAATGTATCCCAAGCTGAAATACTTACTTTGAATCAACTTAATCTCGCCCGCAGAGAACAGGCGATCATTGATATTGCTGAAGTCACTGGTTCTTACACGCGAAGTAATTCCCTTGAATTGAATTTCTGAAATGTATTTTTTGAATTGAATCCCGAAATCTACCGAAGCACCTTGCTGACGCCATGTGCTGTCTGCGTAGTAGAAATTATCGTAATTCATAATACGCGTTTGCTGTTTGAAAATCTCTGGCGAATTAGAAATGACTTCTTGATCGGAATTCAAGAAAGTGTATTTCGACAATTTGTAATTGATGTCGCCCAATTGGTAGCGCACGGCTTTGGCGATGATTCCTTTGATGTAAAGTTGACGTACATCGAAACTAACGCCCGATCCCCAGAATCCACCGTAGTCATTGCGCACACGCACCATCCCTTGAATTTCGGTTGATTTATTTGGACGAATACTAACACCTAAGTCAACCAGGACATGTCCGTTGTTGGTTTTCGGAATAGTTACAGAATCGGTTGCATCTTGATGCAATTGATCGCCGTAGAACAAGCCACGAGCACCTCCGGTGAGAAATACTTTTTTATTTTCCTGAGCGAAACTCACTTGCGTGAATGCCCAAAAAAGAGTGATGAGGGATATCGATTTTTTCATTAGAAAAATGCTTTTAATTCAACCAATAATTCGTTGCCCTGGTAGTGATCTAACGGGAAACTTGCGTCTTTAAAATAGAACCAGCGATCGCGGATGTACAAACGGGTATTTCGACCCAAATCAAAATCGGCTCCTAAGCCTAAGCCCTTGCCTGTTTGATTCATTGGACGATGGGTGTCTTCGTTGATGTCTGTTAAGTAATTGCCAAGAGTGCGTTCAATCCCCGCATAGGCGCTTATTGCAAATCCCTTTGTAACGGCTAGATAAGCTTCTACTTCACTGCTGTATTGTCGCACATAGGCCTTTTCTGTTGTTACAAGTATGGGAGAGAAGGTACGTTGACAGCTTTGCGCTTGGAACAACGAGAACACATAAAAATCGTGCGAGCCGATGTTCGATTTGTACTTAATCTGCATCTCTGCGTTGTTGAAGTATTTTTTGTACTTCACCACGCCACTGCTGTCGTCAGAGAGATTCACCGTTTGATACACATCGCGATAAATATCTGAATAGCGTCCGTAAGGCCCTACGCCGGTTGGGAAGTTCCAACGCCACATGCGTGAACGCGTAAACTGATTGACAGGATGACCCACAGTAATCACAGCCGCAGCTGCTTCTAATTCGGCAGAGCTTCCGACACCTCCGCTAAACTTCCACTTCTTGCGCAACCATTGCACATTCAAGTTAAGTCCTTGTCTGTTGTTGGTAAGCTGACCTACACGAATCATTGAACTACCGAAGGGTTGAAGAATGGAAGAACTTCCTACACTTCCAGCGGGAATGTTGTTGATGCTGTATTCCTGTGTTGCGGTGTTCCAGTAGAGGGCGCTGTTGTTGACTACTTTCGGACTAACGCGGAAATAATGCACTTCCAAACTAGGTCTGTTCTTACGTTCAGGCGTTACATAACGAAACTGCATCACCTCGCCCCAACCGCGGGTATGCAACGGGCTAAAGTATTTCCCACCCCCCACTTCAAATTTGAATAGATGATCACCCACATGTACATTGCCTTCGGCGGTGAGGACATGAAAACCATAACGGGTTTGTTCAAGGCTATCGGTGTAAGCCGCGTTGCTGAAGGTGTTCAAAGCGACGAAGTCACTTCCCTTTAGTGCTTTTCTAATTTTTCCGCCGTAAGAATAATTGGGAATTTGTGTAAATCCGCCGTTCAATTCTGTTTTACCAATCATGGCTAATACACTGGTTTTACCTGGTAGTTCAGCTCCTTGCACGACTACACCTTGAAAGGCGCGATTTCCCCAACGCATGTCTTGGTCAATAGAACCTTGATCGAAGTATTGTTGGTAGCGCGCCGACACATCGCGTCCCATAGGGTCCCAAGGGTTTCGCTCGAATAACATAAATCGGTTATACCCTCTGAACGAAGCAAACGTGAGATCAGAAATATTCACCCATTGAATTCCACCTACCTTCACACTCCACTGACCCACGCGTGTTTTGAAATCGCCATACAAGGTCATGCCCAACATATTCCCTAAATTTCCACCAAGGGCCAGGGTTCCTAAAGGTTTTTGAAAGCTCGGACGAAGCGAGTCGGCTACTTGGGTGCCATAGGCAGGATTAATACTTCCATTTAAAAACTGAAACATCCGCAAATCGAATCCCCAGTTGGTATTCTCACCTACCTTACCAGCAACATTCAAAAGCAAATTAGGCAGCTGTGCATCGTCGCCAATAAAAAAGCTGCGCTGCAAAGTTGTTTGTCCGGTGCTTGGTATAAGGGTGTACGGATTACTGTAGTTGGTATAGGTACCAAAAAATCTGTAAAATCCAGAAACGTGAATGGGCGAGCGATTCAGCGTGTCTTGTGTTTGCGTTTGAGCAAACAATCCTGAACCCAAGCACATGAAAAAAGCGAGATAGAGCTGTCGCATGGGCTTACGGATTTAATTCTGTTACGGGTTTGAACCACATTTTCTTTTTGGAAACATACGATGCTTCTTTCTTCACAAAAAATGGAATATTGATATAACCGTAGTGACCATGACCGTCGGTTACTTCATAAAACAAGCGATAAGCTCCTTCAGTTTCAGGAGCAATGATGCGTGCTGAATTCGATTTCGATTTTTTCACTAAACCAGGAATACTCGGTGGTTCGGACTCCACGTCTCCTCCGCTTTTCAAATCGCGCGATTCAGGAACCACGCTCCAGCGACCGTGTAATTTATCTAGATCTACATCGACAATATGAATAAACGCTTCGTAAGAATAACCGGGTTGAAGAAAAATCTCTTCGCCCTTGCGTTTTCCGTTCAGCTGTCCGTCTAATACCTGTGGACAATGATTGGTTAGGGAAGCTGGATTCCACGCAGCATTCAAGACATCAATAGCTTCGCAACTGTAGCCGTCTTTATTAAACAATCCGAACCACGTAGAGGTATGTTCTTGTTTATTTCCCCATAAAAACACGTAAGAACCCAGGCATTGTTTTTTGTTGGCGACGATGTCGTTTTTAAAACGCTTCTCGTACACCTTTGCTTTTTCAGTTGAACTTTGTTCGATGTTCGCTTTCCACGATGTTGAAGCGACTTGCCAATATCCGTCGGGTCCCCACTCGGTGATGATGTAAGGACCTTTCCAACCAAAATCAATTACACGTTTCCCAATTCCTTCAATGTCTTTGTATGTATTGATTCCGTAGATATCAATAGCGGGACAATCCTTTTGAATCCACTTTACTTCTTCAGCGTCGAGACCAGCCGTAACGGTGCAGGTGGGATGGTTCGGATCTACTTGATGGGCGTAAGTCGCAATTTCATTGATGACAGACCACACCTTGGTATTGGTGTACATTAAATCGACTTCGTTGCCTATTCCCCACATGAGTAAAGCAGGATGATCTTTGAATTGATCGATAGCTTTTTTGAAGGAAACGATTTGTCGTTGCACTTCCACGTCGTTGTCGTAATTGAACCCTTGACGCTCTTGCGGAACCCACATACCTAACATGACGGTAAGTCCAAGCTTCTGAGCCTCATCGAGAATGGCCTGTGCATTTTCCAATCCCCACGTTCGAAGTGAATTGGCTCCAATCTCCTTGGCCTTTTTTAGTTGAACACTTCCACCTACCCCGCGAATCTCATAAGGCTTTCCCTCACGCATTAAATTCCAACTGCCATCACTCGCCTGTACCACCTTCACAGGAATGGCTTGCGACCAAGCTAGGACGGGGAATAAAACGAGAATTACAAAAAACGAAAGAATAGATTTTGAATTCATACGCTGGTTGAGGTGTTAAACAAATCTAAACATACTTATTGTAAACAATACAATTTCTATCTACTTTTTAAAAATCAAAGACGAATCCCTCTTCACGGTATTGCTTATACACTTTTGCATCGAATTTATACAAAGCCGACGGACGGTGTTTTACGTTCCGCTGTGATTCTTCTAGGCGTTTGAGGAATTTCAGTCCGTTGATTTTCTTTCTAAAATTACCCTTATCGAATTCGCGTCCCAACACCGTTTCAAAGACTTGTTGCAAAGCGGTCAATGTAAATTTTTCGGGAAGAACATGAACCCACATGGGTTCTTGGACGATTAAATCTTTCAATGCTTGCACCGAAGCTGTAAGAATGTCTTTATGGTCGAAAGCCAATTTGGGAAGTTTGTTCAAACTATGCCATTTGGTTTGTGTGGCCCAGTTCGAAGGAAGTGGATTGATATCGGTGTGTTCCACCAAGGCAATATAGCCCACGGTAATAACGCGTCCCAAGGGGTGACGATTCACTTGTCCGAAGGTATGAACCTGTCTCATTTGAATCTCTGATAGCGAAGTTAAATCACCCAACACTCGTGCTGCCGCGGCATCTAGGTCTTCGTAGGGATATACCAAATCGCCGGGAAGGGCCCAAAACCCGTTGAACGGATCGGTGCCTCGTTGAATGAGCAGCACCTTCAATTCACTTTCGTGATAACCAAATATGACACAATCGACAGAGAATGCCGATTTGAAGAATTCATCGATAGGAATCGAATAAAAATCGTCTTGCTCTAAACGAGCCTTTGCAATTTTTCGAGAAATAGCCATGTTGCTAAGTAATGATAAAAGTCGATGCAAATATTATCAAAAATACTTTTTGTAATAAATACAATTACTTATCTTCGTCAGACTAACCAATTACGTTTATTATGAAACAAATATCTACTTTGCTTTTTGTTCTCATTGGAGCCGTGATGTATGGTCAAACTTTGACCACCACTTTCAATGTTGACATGTCATGCGCTGACGTCAGCTTTTCCAATGTGTACGTTACTGGCCCTTGGTGCGGCTGGTGCAATGCGCAACCTTACAATTTAATGTCGGACGTGGACGGCGATGGAATTTACACCGTAGCGGTAGATGTGGCTGTTGGTCCGGTTGAATACAAGTACATGGTTGACGATTGGGCTTCGCAGGAGAACTTAGTTGACGACATGCAAAACGGTGGTACCTGTGCCCCTGTTACCGATTACGCCAACTATGCGAATCGTTTAACAGATGCTGGTGCAACTACCAATGACGTTTACGGATCGTGTACTGCTTGTCCAACTCCAAGTTGCGACTTGCTTACTTTGCCTTTCGGTGATGCATCGACCATTATGCCTTGGACTCCTGCAGCTGACGCTGTTCTTCCTGAGGCTTCTCAGACTTGGGATCCTAGTGGAGCTATGATCATTGGAGGTTCAAACACTACCACCAACGGACGTGCGTATGTGTATCAATTCTTAACCAACACAATGAACTACAACAACGCAAGCAGTGTTGATGTAGCCTTCGACATTAAAGTGGTTAGCCCGCTTGTTGGCGCTGCTCTTCACTTGCAGAACGAATTTCCTGGTTTAGGCACGGTGAATAACTTCGATTTACAGAATGCAGGTATTAATTCATCGACTTGGACACATTTAAGCTATACCTTCAACGGGGTTACTTCAGGAACATTATTCCGCATGCAATTCAATATGGCTGCGGGTGCCTTTGTAGGTGCGGGTGGTTCGGTGATGATTGACAACGTAACTGTTACTTGTAATGGTGGCGGTGGAGTAGCAGGATGTACCGATGCTGCTGCTGCAAACTACAACGCAGCTGCGACAATCGATGATGGTTCATGTTTATACACCACTACATTCAATGTAGATATGTCTTGTGCAGGAGTAACCTTTACCAATCCGTATATCACTGGTCCATGGTGCGGCTGGTGTGGTGCTCAACCATACAATGTACTCACCGATGCGGATGGCGACGGTATTTACACCGTTTCTGTTGACTTAGCTGCCGGTACTATCGAGTACAAGTACATGGTAGATGACTGGGCTTCTCAAGAGAACTTAATTGATGATATGCAAAACGGTGGAACTTGTGCCCCTGTTACCGATTACGCGAACTATGCCAATCGCACAACCCCTGCAGGTTCAACTACGAACGATGCCTATGGCAAATGCGGATCTTGTGATGCACCATATTACAGTGTGACTTTCCAATTGGATATGAGCCAATACGCAGGAACATTCACGACCCCGGAAGTGAACGGAACATTTGACGGATGGTGCGGTAACTGTTTCCCAATGACCGATGCAAACGGTGACAATATCTGGGAAGCTACCACACAATTGCAAGCAGGTACTTATGAATTTAAATTCTCATACGACAGCTGGGCTGGACAAGAAACCTTAACCGAAGGAAGTGCGTGTACCATTACAACCAACGGATTTACCAATCGTTTGTTAACCATTACTGGCGATACCATTCTTTCAAAAGTTTGTTGGGAAAGTTGCACCGCATGCGAGTATCCGTTTGTAGGAAACTTCAGCTTCTTCGCTGGTGGAAAATGTAATTTCCCATGGTTAGTTAGCGGAGTAGTTATTGATCCGGGAACAGGACTTGGCGTTGCTGATGTTATCTGGAGCAACGGAGGTACTATGGACACTTTAGACTTTAACTCTTTTGATCCACTGTCTGGATTTATTTCACCTGCATACGGAAGTAACTATTTTGTTACCATCACCATTGCAGATCTTTCTGGTGCTATTCAATTCACTTATACTTATCCAATGGAATTGATTGACGGAGTATTCTACGACATTACGTTTGCGGGCTCTCCTATGTCTCCATTCTATTTCGACTGCGGTGCGGTAGAAGAATTAACAAGCTCATTGAATGTGTTCCCGAATCCATCGAACGGAAACATTCAAATTGTTAGCTCATTTGCTAATCCTTACACAGTTTCTGTGATTGATGTAAATGGAAGAGTCGTGTACGTTGAGAAATTATTCAGCTCAAATGCCATGCTTAAAGTGGGACATTTAGCTGAAGGTGTTTATCAACTTCGACTATCGAACGATTCTAAAATTGAGTCTTCAACAATCATTATCAAACATTGATAAAGATTCTTACAGTAGTTACTATGCTTGGACTGAGTTTCTCAGTCCAAGCACAGAACTACCAGCTTATTTGGGCCGATGAATTTGACGGAGTAACGATCAATCTAAACAATTGGACCCACGAAATAGGCACTGGAAGTTCAGGGTGGGGAAATAACGAACTTCAATACTATACCACCACTTCCAACAACAGTTATGTCTCTAATGGATCGCTGAAAATAAATGCGATCAACCAAGCCTTCGGTCAAAGTGATTACACTTCTGCCAGAATCATAACGAAGGACAAGTTCTCATTTCAATACGGAAAAGTAGAAGCACGAATCAAGATGCCCGTGGGTCAAGGTCTTTGGCCTGCCTTCTGGATGCTTGGACAAAATATAAATTCAGCGGGATGGCCCGGTTGCGGTGAAATTGATATTGTAGAACACGTCAATTCAAATCCAGATATCAATGGAACCATGCACTGGGATAACGGAGGTCATGTTTCATGGGGCGGATCTACTTCTTGCGATGTTAGCGCCTTCCATGATTACGCTCTCATCTGGGATGCCAATGGCATTCATTGGCTGCTTGACGGCATAGAATACCACAGCGGAGATATCAGCAACAACATCAACGGAACAGAAGAATTCCATCAAAATTTCTTTCTTATTCTAAACGTCGCTGTTGGCGGAAACTGGCCTGGCTCACCCAATTTATCTACGGTCTTTCCTGCCACCATGGAGGTGGACTATATACGCGTTTATCAAATCGGACAAGCCCAAAGCAATGTCACGTTTCAAGTGGACATGTCTAATGTAACCTCAGCGTTTTCTACACCTGAAGTAAACGGAACATTCAACAATTGGTGTGGCAACTGCGCTGCTATGAGCGATGCAGATGGCGATCAAATCTGGACTAAAACTATCCTTCTTCCTGCAGGCTATTACGAATACAAGTATTCCTACGACACTTGGACAGGGCAAGAAACCTTGACTCCCGGAACCTTGTGTACACAGACTACAGGACAGTTCACAAACAGAACCTTAACGGTTAGTACCGACACTATTCTAAATCCCGTCTGCTGGGAGAGTTGCGAAGCATGTCCACAAAATGCAGTTGCTGAATTACCTGGTTTTTCAGACAACAACCTAATTTCGATTTATCCCAATCCAAGTAACGGATTGTTTCATATAGACCTCAATTCAACACTTCCAACATCAATAGAAGTGATTGATTTATCCGGAAAAAAAGTTAAGCAAGTAAATGTGTGTTCCAATCGCATTGATTTAAATTTGAAAGACCTCACGGAGGGAATTTACCTCTTGCGTGTCCTCTCTGAACAAGTAAACGTCAACCACAAAATCATATTAACACAATGAAAAAAATCTTTACCCTAAGTCTTCTTCTTGCTAGCTGCGTATTCGCGCAAGCTCAAGATTACTCTATCACCTGGCAAGTAGATATGTCGGGCGTTACCGGATTCACTACACCTGAAGTGAACGGCACATTCAACAACTGGTGTGGAAACTGTTTCCAAATGACTGATGCCAATGGCGACAATATTTGGGAAGGAACCACTACCCTACCAGCAGGTACCTATGAGTACAAATATTCTTACGACAACTGGGGAGGACAAGAGTCACTAACCCCTGGTGATGCATGTACCTTAACGACAGGACAATTCACCAACCGTACCTTAACCGTAACTGGTGATGCGGTATTGCCAGTAGTATGTTGGGAAAGCTGCAGTCCGTGCGGCGTTGCGCCAAGCAACGGAGTGGTGACTTTCCAATTGGACATGTCGCAATTCGTGGGTTCATTTGGAGCTCCTGAAGTAAACGGTACTTTCAACAACTGGTGTGGCAATTGCGCGGCTATGACCGACGCCAATGGCGATAACATTTGGGATATTTCTATCACTCTTCCAATCGGAAGCTATGAGTACAAATTCTCTTACGACAACTGGGCCGGTCAAGAAAGTTTAACCGACGGTTCTGCTTGCACGGTAACCAACGGAAGTTTCGTAAACCGCGTTATTACAGTAACCGGTGACAGCGTATTGAATGCAGTATGTTGGAACAGTTGCAACTTGTGCGGTTCAGGTGTGGAAGAATTAAGCGCCAATCACGTGCGTGTTTTCCCAAATCCAACCAACGGAAATATGACCTTACAAACAGACCTTTCCCTTCCTGTAACTATCCAAGTTTTCGATATTTCAGGAAAGCTTGTTTCTACACAGCGTATGGCCAGCTCTATTCAACAAATGGATATGAGTCATTTGCCGAAAGGCGCATACAGCGTGCGTTTGTTTAACGACAAGCAATCTGTAAAAGAAGTGGTTTTAGTTCAATAACAACGTGTACGTTGAAGGAAAGGGGAAGCTTCGGCTTCCCTTTTTTGTTTCTTAGAGGTAATAGAAATCAGCAAATTAAATTTTTTGAGTAAGCGCACGCATCTTATCTTTCAACTTGAATTGAAACCTCAACCATGCAAAACAGCTTTATACGTAAGAAGTCTTTTATAGCTACAGCTCTTATTTTAGGAACTGTCGCTATTCTTTCCGCCTCTTGGTCGAATAAAATAGAACCTCAGCGTGCATTCAAACACGGTGATTTTTACAAGCTACTTCAGGGTACTAATCTTCCAGTAGGAGATAACACCTTTTTCACGGGAAGTGGACGTTGCGGCGGATGCCACGGGGATGATCCTGTTGATTTTGCCAATACCACTAGCGAAGGCGAAGATGTGAGTCCGGCTACCAACTGGCGTGGCACCATGATGGCCAATTCTGCAAAAGACCCCATGTGGCGCTCGAAGGTGCAACAAGAGATTATTACCAATCCTGCTCATGCCCAAGAATTGATTAACAAGTGCACATCGTGCCATGCACCCGTTGGACGATACACTAATTTGCTTTTGAACAATAACCCCAACTATACGCTGGAAGAATTAGCCAACGATTCACTGGCACGTGACGGAGTGAATTGCGGAGCTTGTCATCAGCAAAAAATGGAAGGCTTAGGACATCGCTTCAGTGGTGAGTTAACCTTTCACCGCGATACCATTTATGGTCCATTCATTTCGGAAGAAGAAGCCACCCCTATTTTCGATGCTGCCATGTTGAGCTTTGTGGGTTACATGCCCCTTGGACATGCCAAGACCCGTCAATCTGAAATGTGCGCGGGCTGTCATACACTAGAAACGAATACCGCTGATTTGGATGGAAATCTAACCGGGCAAACCTTCATTGAACAAGCAACTTATCACGAATGGTTGAACTCGGCTTATAAGACCAGCACCAATCCTGATGTTCACAAGGAATGTCAAAACTGCCATATGCCTACGTTGCAAGAACCTATTGTCTTAGCCTCGGGTTACCTTTTCCTTCAAGGAAGACAGCCGTTTGCGCAACACTGGTTAGTTGGAGGAAATACTTTTATGTTGAACATCCTTAAAAATTTCGCAACTGATTTAGGGGTTACCGCAACTGAAGCCAATTTCAACACGGTTATTGATCGTACGATGAACCAATTGGAAACACAAACTGCTACGGTTGAAATGACGTCGAATGGCGTTGCGCAGGACACGGCGTTTTATACGGTGAAATTCACCAATTTGGCTGGACATAAATTCCCGAGCGGGTATCCATCGCGTCGGGCTTATGTTGAATTCATTGCTGTGGATGATGCCGGAAACGAAGTATTCCATTCAGGAAAGATGAATGGCGACTATACCCTTGCCGGTGAAGACATGGTAGATTTCGAACCGCATTACGATGTGATTACGGCGGAAGACGAAGTTCAGATTTACGAAATGGTTATGGGTGATGTGAACGGAAACCGAACGAACATTCTAGAACGTGCTGCAACCCATTTGAAAGACAATCGCCTCACTCCACTTGGATTTTCATTGAACAACAACGCGTATGACACCACGAAGATTGTTGGTGCGGCATTGTACGATCCGAACTTCAATCATTATCCAGACGGCACCGAAGGCAGTGGAACAGACGAGATTCGCTTTCACATTCCGTTGAATGGTTTTTCTGGAAACCTGCATGTCACTGCGCGTTTGATGTACCAGACAATCCCACCGAAATACGTTGCGGAAATGTTCCAGTTAGACAACGAGACCATTAATATGTTCAAGGGCATGTACAATGCTACTGGTGCTTATCCGGTACAGATTGGAGCGCAGACGAACACCATTACCGTTATTGGAACAGAGGAAATTCATTTACCGAATTTCTTGCTCTTCCCTAATCCAACTGCTGACGGCTGGGTGAATATGAACGCTGGGGGCGAGACCATAAGCTCTTATACGGTGTACACTTCAACCGGAGCATTGATTGAGCAGCGCAAAGTTGGAAGCAGCATTGCACGTGTGCATTTGCCTGATGTTACTGGGGTGTATTACATCAAAGTTGAATCAGCTAAAGGAAGTAAGCTCGAGCGGGTTATTCGCAATTGAAACTAAGGAATTCGCTTAAACAAAAACACCGAGTCTTGCATGGCTAGTTGTTGCCAGGTAGAGTCGGATTGTTTGGCACGAATGAGTGCGCGAAGTTCATTGGGTGAAATCGGATAGCTCGATTCTTTCGTGCTGAGCAAGACATATTCTGCGTCATTTTCTAAGGGCAAGGCATAACACTTATCGCGATACGCGAGTTGTCCGACAAATGCCGAGTTAGCCATCACGGCTGCGTCTGAAGGAATTAAGTTGATAAGGGATTTCGCGCTAGCCAAATCTACATCTGGATGAAAATGTTTCTTCTGCCAAAAGGTGAAGCGGGCTTTCTCCCACGGTTTCGCGCGTTCGCTTAAGGCGAAGAGTGAACTACCGGTTATGGTAAGAACCACAATAAGACCAATGAGTTTGGGCGAATAGCGAATGGTGCCTTTACCGAAGACCTCGAATAACGCTAAGCCAATGATAGGCACTAATTCAATGGAGTATTGATACACGCATCCCCATGTGCTAGGCTGATTGGTGAGTTCTTTTTGAATGATGATGGGGACAATCATTAGTAGGTAGTACGGACGGAAGAACAAGGCCCATCCGCCAGCTACGAACAACACCGCATAGAACCATACTTTTTCATAATTGTACGTGGGGTCGTCGAGGTGATTGACGAATAGTAATTTGAGGAAGTCGAACGGATGTTGCAGCATGAACAGCACGGCCGATTTCATATCGCCACCGAGGACAGGATATTTTCCGAAGTGTACAAAGTCGGCACCACCGGCGAGTTTCGGCATAACCACTTTCACCATGAGCAGAAAATAAAAAGCACTGAGGGCAGTGAAGGCGAGTAAAGGAATACGGAAGTTTTTTTGTTTCCAGAATTTAAAAAACAATCCGAGGTTAACGAACACCAAGAACAGCGAAACATTTTCTTTTCCTATGAACATAAGCAGCAGCCAAAGACCGGCGCGCAGGAATTTTTGTTGCCAAACCGCAAGAAAAAACCACGGCAGCATCATGGCCGAGATAACGTTGCTGTGATAGTCGTAAGCTACTGCGGCGAGGGTTCCGAAGAAGAAATAAAAGAAGAACAGACCCGTGTGTTTGAAAGCAGCGGTCTCTTCCCTACTGCTGAGTAATTTGTAGAAACCGACTCCGCCGAAAATAACAGCCGCCATTTGCACTACCAGCAGGGTGTATGCATCGAAGAGGTAGGATAGCGGTGAGAAGAGTATGAGGTAGAGATCGAAGTGATCGGTGAGGAGAATTTTATGTTCGGGAAGGAAGAGGCTGGTGTTGGCCATGGTTCCGTGTGCATAGTCCCAAAGCGCGTTGGTGTATAGTCCGAGGTCGAGAGCGTAGGTACGGAAGTTCCAGTGGTTAACGAGAGAGATTAGGCAGAATACGGCGAAAGCAATTGTGCTAATTGCAATGGCTTTGCGGTGATTTTGAAAAAGGGAAACTATGGCGTTCATGAGGTACGAACTTAGGGAAAAATACTGTGCGAAGCACAATTACTGCAACGGAGTGAAATTACTGCAAGGGGTTGCAATTACTGTGCGGAGCACAATTACTGCGTGAACGCAATTACTTCACGTTGTGAAATTACTGTCGGAGACAATTACTGCAACGGAGTTGCAATGACTGCTTCGCAATGGAGATAAATAAGAAAGTAATAATTCGAAAAATATAGTGAGGTTGGGAAATTCAATTTAATTATCTTTATAGATATACTTTAATTTCTTTGACCTTAACGTTTACAATTATGAAGCATTTTCTACTTGGTATTTTTCTATTTATACATTTTTACTCATTCGCTCAATGGCCACATGAATGGCCAACATTTAATCAGGCCCACCCTGTTAGTTGCCAATGGCCACCGTATAATTATATAGATGATGGTGCCTTTGAAAATGTTTTTGTAGTAGATACGAATCCAGATTATTTTGATGGTTATATGACCTTTGGCCGTGGTGTTCTTTGTAATCCTGGAACAACCCCTAATGCTTTAAGAGTGTATTCATCGAAAATTAATATCGGAGGTGA
>Ga0172367_10002210_pt1 | contig 26902 bp, 24 predicted proteins | sample Lak10m_FD_114542 | JGI IMG/M metagenome (GOLD analysis project Ga0172367, IMG submission 114542) | Freshwater microbial communities from Kabuno Bay, South-Kivu, Congo - kab_022012_10m | ecosystem: Environmental > Aquatic > Freshwater > Lake | place: Democratic Republic of the Congo: South-Kivu...
AGTGCGTCCAGCCCGGCGCGCCGTTCTCCATGTCGTCCGACCACACCACTTCGCGGTCGCCCAGCGGGAAGGTGAGCATGGGGCCGCTTTCGCCCTGCTCGCACTGCACCTGCATCACCAGCATTTCATCGTGGATGGGCGGGGCATTCTCGCTGATGCGCACCACAAAGGGTGCGCTGAGGGCGGCCACGGCGTGGGGCTCCAGATCCGCGCAGGAGGAGCTGCCGCTGACCACTTCAAGCCAGGGACTGTAATCCACCAGCGTCACCTGCAGGCCCGTCACGGTTTGGCTGCCGTAATTCTCCAGGGAAAGGCTGATGGTTCCCAGCTCGCCGGCCTCCAGGACGCCGTCGCCGTCGCCATCGCTGAGCAACACCGCGTCCCGGGCTCCCAGATCGGGAGGAAGGGGTGGCGCGTAGACCAGCGTGAGATCCCACTGGGCTTCCACTTCGCCCTCATCGGTCACCAGACTGAGCTGGAGAGGCGCCACCTGGTTCTCGGTGATGGTGGGATCCACCGCCAGGCTGAAAGCCGTGTCGCTGGTGCGCGTCTGGCCGGCGGGGATGTCGGGCCACGCGCCCGCCGGTTGCAGCAATTGCACATGGGGCGAGGTGGAGAACACCGTGCCGCTGACATTGTTCAGCCGCATGGCGCCCGTGTTGCGCAGGGTGACCGTGAAGGAGACGGTCTCGCCTCCCTCGGGAATGCCGTCCATGTCGTCGTCGCCCACCACGCTCACCTCTTCCCAGCTCACTTCCGGAGTGGCGGGGCCGCCCTCGGCGCTGACCAGGGTCAAGGCGGTGGTTTGGCCATTGGTGCTGCTGCCCTGATAGGCCCCGATGTAGAGACGCACCGTGCCCGTGCCGGCGCTTGGCGCCGTCCAGGTGAAGGTGGCCGAAGCCTGTCCATTGCTGCTCAGGCGAATGCCGTTGGTCTCGCCGTTGGTGTTGTAGGTGCTGGTGCCCTGGCCTCCGCTGAGCACGCCCGCATTGGTGGTGCCGGTGCCCACGCGGCAGGATCCGTTGAAGTTGCGGATGGTGTTGCCGCCATTGCGGGCGATGGTGATGGAATACGGTGTGCCGGGGGAGTAGAGCTCCGGAAATCCAGTGACGACCACGGTGCCGTTTGAGCCGCCGTGGCAGCTGCTGGCGCAGGTTTGGCGGCCGGGAGCGCCGGAGTATCCCGTGTAACTGGGCAGGGCCATCGCCACTGCGGTCACGAGGAGCATCAGGGTGGCCACGATGGGAGTCTTCGTCATGGCGCCATCATCCTTCCATCTTGGACATGAAGCAGTCTTGGGCAAGGCAGCGTAGCAAGGACTGCGCTGGCATTTGTGACAGGATGTGTCACAGGAAAGGGGGTCCGCAGACCCCCTTCACGCGCCGAAACTTGCGCTCCACCTATTTGATCAGCAAGAGCTTTTCGGTTCGGGTGGCCGAGGTCGCCTCCAGGCGCAGGAAATAGAGGCCACCCGCCAGGTCACCGGCCTGTAGCACCATGTGGTGGGATCCCGCCGCCAGGTTTCCATTGTGCAGCCTGCGCACCAGACGCCCGGCCACATCGTAGAGGTTCAGGCGCACCGGCCCCGCCACACCCAGATTGAAACGGATCTGCGTGGCGGGATTGAAGGGATTGGGCCAGCACGAAATGGGACTCAGTGCCACTGGCTGCAGCTGGGGATCTCCCAGGCCGGTGTCGTCCGTGGGAGCCGCCAGCACCAGATCGTCCACATACCAGCCTTCCAGGGATCCGCCGTTGTCGCTGCCGAAGTGGAAGCCCAGGCGCACGGTTTGGCCATTGAATGCGGCCAGATCGAACTCCGCCGCCTCCCACGGAAAGGAGCCGCTGTAGCATGGGGTTTGACCGGGGAAGTTGTGCGTGGCCGGCGCCCCGGAGCCCGCTTGGGCGCGGAACCACTTGTTGTAGCCGGTGAGCGGCGTGAGCTGCGCCCAGGTGGCGCCGTCGTCCGTGGAGATTTCCACCGTGCCACCGTCATAGGCGGAATCCGGGAAGGCGGTGGAGACTTCGCCGTCCATGCGATGCCAGAAGTTCAGGCGACTCCAGTCGCGCAGCTCCAGGGGCGGGCTGACCAGACGGCAGTCGTCGTGGTTGCCATAGGTACCGGTTGTGGGGCTTCCCGCCTTGAAAGCGTGTGTGGGGCTGTGGCTGCTCTCGGTGCTCAGGTGCCAAACATCGTTCCAGCCCGTGGCGGCGGGGGCGTGGGTCCAGTCTCCAAGGCCGCTCTCCCCGTTCATGCTCCAATAGGCCACGCGTTGGCCCACGCTGAGGCTCACATGCAGATCCACTTCGCCGACGCTGGTGGTCAGGTGCAGGGTGAAGGTGGGATCGAAGGCGTCCGGCGCGTCCTCGGCCACCTGCAGGGCAAAGGGCTGGTCGTTGCTGTGGCTGGTGGCGAAGGCGAAATCCGGGTAGCTGCTGGCTGCGCCAGTGACAAGGACTTCCGGCCCATCGCTGACCAGCTCGGCGGCGACATCGGCCACATTCAGCTGTCCCAGGTTGTCCAGGGTCAGCAGCAGCTGGGCACTCTCACCCGGTTCCAGCACATCGTCGCCGTCTCCCGTGGTGATGGACAGGTCTGTCTCGCCGACATAAAGCCCGGTGGGGTTGATGGCGGCCTCCACGGCCCCTTGCATCTGATCGAAGAAGAGGGGATAGAAGCCAATCCAGTTCCCCCGCACCACACCGATGGGATCCACCACCACCGTGTGCGGCACATAGCCCTCGCACCAATCGGCAAAGAGGGTGGAGCCCATGGTGAGAATCGGGAAGCTTGGCGTGTAGGTGGCCCAGTAATCGATGAGGGTCTGGGCGTCGGCGTCAGAGGCGTCCACATGGGCCACCGTGACGAGGCCCGGGTCGTAGACATCGGCGAAGTCCGGCCCCAGGTGCGCGAACAGGGAGTCGCAGGGCTGGGAGGCGGTCTGTCCGAAGTTGAGGACCACCACCTTGCCCAGGTGTTCACTCAGGGTCCACTCCTGTCCCGCGGTGTCGGTCAAAGTGAAGTCCGGCGGGACTTCGCCCACCAGCCAGGTGGCCTGGGCGCTTCCGGCCAGCAGGCATAGCCCAATCATCTGGTGTTTCAACATGGGTGCTCCTTGGTGCTGCGGGTGTGCCGCGCCCAACATCGGAGGTGGGCGGCGGGCAGGCCTAAGGTGGGGCGGCGGAAGTCCGTGCGCAAGGGCAATCAGCGGGGTGCCTGTTCCTGCTTGCGTTGGCTCAGGCGCCAGAAGAGCATGCCCGCAGCAAGCAGCACGACGACGGCCAGCACCAGCCACTGGGGCAGGGCGCTGGCGTGGGCCTCTGGGGAACGGGCGGCGTGATGGTCCCAGACCACCGCTCCTGCGGCGATGAGGGCGGCCACCACGCCCGCGGCGATGCGAGCCCTGGGGGACGGTGTGGCCCTGGGTTTGCCGGATCTCATCATGGCGGCGCCCATAGCGAGGATCACAACGACGGGTGGCACCAGGGAAGCCGGGCCGAAATCCGTCTCGTGGAAAGCCTCCCACAGCAGCAAGGAGAGAAGGAGTGGCGTGATGATGAGCAGGATGAGACGGCGCAGGTGCTGGGGATCCATGTTGACTCCTTCGCCGCGATGGATCGCGGCGCAACGACCCTTACTCTTGGGATGCGGAAGGTTCCGGTGCAGCTGCTGTGGCTTTACGCCCAGCGCGCTGCAGCTCGCGCTTGAGGAGATATTCGATCTGGCCGTTGAGGGAGCGCAGCTCCTCGTCGGCCCAGCGTTGCAGGGCCGTGTGAAGGGCGGGGTCCAGCCGCAGCAGGAAGGCTTTGCGCTCGGCCATGGGATCTCCCGGGTTGGCCCGTAGGGACACGACATGTCGTGTCCCTACGCCCCGCCACCTAGTTGTACAAGGTCCCCGTGTTCACCACCGGCTGTGTGTGCCGATCACTGCACAGCACCACCAGCAGGTTGCTCACCATGGCCGCCTTGCGCTCCTCGTCCAGGTTCACAATTCCCTTCTCGCTCAACTTGGCCAGGGCCATGTCCACCATGCCCACGGCCCCTTCCACGATTTGCGTGCGCGCCGCCACCACCGCCGCGGCCTGCTGGCGCTGCAACATGGCGGCGGCAATCTCCTGGGCATAGGCCAGGTGACTGATGCGCGCCTCGATCACCCGCACTCCCGCCTTGTCCAGGCGCTCGTGCAGCTCCTCCTGCAGGCGCTGACCCACCACCGCCGTGTCGCCGGAGAGAGAGGTCACATCCTCGCCGTGGCTGTCGTAGGGATAGCCCGTGGCCAGGTTGCGCAAGGCGCTCTCGCTCTGCACATGGACATAGTTGCTGTAATCGTCCACCTCGAAAAGCGCCTCCGCGCTGTCCACCACCTGCCACACCACCACGGCGGCGATCTCCACGGGATTCCCGTGACTGTCGTTCACCTTCACCTTGTTGGTTTCGAAGTTGCGCACGCGCAGCGAGATCTTGGCTTTGCTGAAAAAGGGATTGGCATAGCGCAGGCCCGGCTCCACCACCGTGCCCACATAGCGGCCGAAGAGCTGCAGCACCCGCGACTCGTTGGGATTCACCACAAAGAGCCCGCACAGCATGACCAGGCTTCCCGTCATCGCCAGCAGGCCCAGCACCGCGCCCCACACCACATCGGCCCGCGCCGAAACGATGAGGCCTGCCAGTCCCAGCAGACAGGTGGTGATGTAGAGGGCCAGCACGGGATAGCCGCTGCCCGGTGTGCGCATGATGTCCTTGACCATGAGGTCCTCCCTGTTTGATAGCGTCATGATATCATTTTGACATCAGGCATGCAAGCAATAATCCCCGTGCGCCAAGCGCCCTGCCGTGGATGATCGAAATGGGGATGATCAGTTGCTGGCGTCGAGGAACTGGCCAACGCGCGTCAGCACCGAGGTGCGGCGCAGGATGTCGCCGTGGGGAACAGGCGCATCCACATCACCCTGCACCTCCAGGGTCAGGAAGGGTTGCAGCGGCTGCTGGGCCACCAATGCCAGACGGCCATCGCCCGCCGGATCCAGCACCAGACGCGATGTCTGGCAGGACATGGGGCCATCGGCCATGGTGCACTGCACGGGCGTGGCCTGGCCTTGTCCAGCCAATAGCAGCACACGATCCCTCAGTTCCCGCAATCGGGAAGCGAAATCCAGCAAGCGCGCGCGGTCCCGCCGGGCCCCATCCAGCACCAGCCGCAGGTGAGCACCGTGTCGGCCATCCTCCCCAAGCGCGTCCTCCGGCCATTGGGCATAATCCAGGGGATCCCGCTCAGCGCCCTGGGTATCGCGCAGAAGGCCATAGCCGGGCACCGGCAAGAGCCGGTAGAGGGAGGGCAGGCTGCGCACCAGGTGGCCATAGGCCCTGCCTGTGGCATCGGCGCCATCCGCCTCCCGATCGCAGCCAGAAAGGAGCACATGAAGGATGTCCAGCGCGCCGCCAAAGGCCGGTGCCACCAGCACGAGACGGCGAATGCGCTCCAACGGCAGGGCTCCACCCATCACCAGTTCGCACAGGACATGCAAGCCCATGCTGTGCAGCACCACATCCAAGGACCCCATTGGCAGGCTTTCGGCCAATTGGGCGGCCACCCGGCCCGGCTCCAGCCGCCAGTCCCAGGCCGGCGCGTGCAGACTCCCGCGTGCGCGGGCCCAGTCCAGGAAGGGGCCGTAGACTTCGGGTTCGAGATCCAGGGGAAAGACCGGACACTGGGGATCCGCCGGTCTCAGATTGCCGGACTCATCGTGCAGCAAGCCCAGTAGATGGGCGCGGGGGTGGGCCTCGTCGGCCAATTGCCAGATGATCTCAGGACCCGCCTCGGCCTGGATGGCCAGCCGCGAGCCGCGGATGCCGTGCAGGAAAAAGAGCGGGGGATGGTGCGCACTCATGGGGCCCAGTGTGGCGAAATCCCCCCTGTGGGCCAATGACGAGAGTCGGCCTGGCGTGCTTTGCTACCAGTCCTCTGTCCCGGATCCCAAGAGTTCCTGGGTGCGTTCCTCGATGAGCTGTTCGCGTCGCTCGGCCCGTCTTGACAGGCTTCCTTCCAGATCCTGCAAGCGCTTGCGCAATTCCTGCAGCTCGGCTTCCTTCACCTTCTGCCGCAGTTCGAAGGACTTGCGCACGGCGTCCCTCAAGGCCTTCTCCGCCTCCTGACGCTCCCGGCTGCCAGCCGCCAGGCCACGCGCCTCCCTGGCCAGGCGCTGCAGCTCATCGCGCAGGCGCATCTCCTCCAACTGGACGCGAAAGGTGGCGGGATCCTTCTCCTTCAGGTCCAGCAGACGGCGAATCTCACCCGCCAGCTCCTGCCGACGCTTGCGGAACTCTTCCGGATCCCTGCGCTTCAATTCCTCCAATCGGGCCGCCCGCTCCGGAAAGTGCTCGCGGATGAAGCGCACCACCTCATCCTTGCGCTCCACCTGCTGCTCCGTCATGGCCTTGCCAGATCGAGGCGGACGAGGCGGTTTCGGCTCGCGGGCCGCGGCCGAGATCGCCACCAGCACGACCAAGGCCCCCAACAAGGGAAGGCGATGGGACAGGATCTCGCAGCGTTTCATCAGAAGGCCTCCATTTCCCCAGCCAGGCCCTCCATGCGCTGCCTAAGCGCGGAGCCTTCGCCTGGGGCTTCCCATTCCTCCTCCCGCTCCTCGACCAGAAGGTGCTGGACGCGGTCCAGACGAACCTCAAGCTCGTGAGGAATGGATTCGAATTCCTCGTCCAGCACCAACCCCTCAGCCCAACTCGCCGAGGCAGGCACGACACTGGTTCTGTTCAGGGGGTGTAGGCTGCCCAGTGTCACCAATGCCAGGGCCGCCGCCATGCCAGCCATTGCCGACCAGCGCACGCGCCCACTTGTCCTGGCGGCAGACCCTTGTAAAAGGCCTTCCTCACCCAGGCGCGCCATGGTGCGTGTCGTCAGGTGGGCGGGGACTTCGCTCTCCTCCACGCACCGCCACGCTGTGGCCAACACCTGAAGCTCACGCTCCAGCCCGGCCTGCGTCACGGTCTGGTCGCTTGAGGGTGGTGTGTGTTCAATCATCATGGCCCCGCGAAACAAAGTGACGGCGAATGGCCTTCACAGCGCGATGCATGCGCGGCAGCACGGTTCCCAGTGGCGCGCCCTGCACATCGGCAATCTCCTGAAAACTCATGCCGGCCTCCAGTCTCAGCAGCACCACCGTGCGTTGCGCCTCCGGCAACTGGTTGATGGCCTCGCGCAGCGTGCTCTCCCGCTGACGACCTGCCAGAATCCACTCCGGACTGCTCTCCACGCTGGCGCTGATCTGGTCCGCCAGACTGTTGCCCTCCGCATCCTCTTCATGCACTACCAGGCGGCGCTGGCGCACCCTGGCGTGGTCGATGGCCAGGCGTGACGCCACGGTGAAGAGCAGGGCCTTGAAATGCTGGCGCTCCTCATAGCGCGGCAGGGCACCCAGCACCTTCACCCAGGTGTCCTGGAAGAGGTCCTCCGCATCCGCCGCCTGGCCCGTGTACTTCAGCAGATAACCGAAAAGGGGACGCCGCCAGCGTTCCACCAGCTGGGTGAGGGCCCAGGTCTGTCCGTCCCGCCAGGCCTGGATGAGTTCCGCGTCTGTCATCCCGTGGTGAAACGGCGCATGCGCCGTGCTATTGCACCGCCGTTCGGGATCACGCGCCACGCCCGTGGCCTGGTCACCGGATCGCCCAAACTTTTCGGCACCTGGACGCCATCGACGAAGCCCTGGGCCTGAAGAAGGGGATCACCGCTGCCCAAGGTACCAGGCCGCCGTGCGCGCCAGCGCCTCCCGGGCATCCACTGTGGGCGCCCAACCGGTCGCCTTCAGACGGTCGATGGAGGAAAAGTAGCCGCTGGTGCCAAAGCCCCTGGCAACTTCGCGACTGAAGGGAAAGGCCACGCCACGCTGGCGCAGACCATCGCCCAGGGCGCCCAGCATCGCCAACAGGAACCAGGGCAGGGGCAGGATGAGCGGCTTGCGCCCATAAGCCCGGGCGATGCTCTCCTGCATGTGCGCCATGGTGGGGCAGGGATCGTCTCTGAGCATCCAGGTATCAGGGCAGGGTGGCAGAGCGTGGGGATCCCCCGCCGGGGCGGCGGCGTCCTGGCCCAGAGCGCGACCGGCCAACCACACCATGGCGGCCACCAGCTCTTCCCGGGACATGACATTGAATCGGTTGGCGCCACTCCCACGCCGGAAGAAGACAGAGCCTTTCATCAGGCGGAAGATCTTGGAAGCGGAGCTGTGGGCATTGGCACCGGGGCCGTAGATCACCGGCGGCCGCACCACCTGCACGCGCAAGCCCCGCACCTCCGCCAGCGCCAGCTCCGCCAGGGCCTTGCTCTCCCCGTAGATGGAGGCGGGCAGGAAGGGGCTGCCTTCGTGCAGGGGCGCATCGTCGCGGCCCTCCGGCCCGTGGGCGGACACGCTGCTCACGAACTGGAAGAGCGCCGCCCCGGCATCCCGTGCCGCCAGGGCCAGCACCCGCACGGATTCCGTGTTGGCGCGCAGGTACTCGTCCCGGCTGGCCTGGGCATTTCCCAGCAGGGCGGCGCAGTGAAAGACCACATCACCCGCCCGCAGGCCCTGCGGGGGACGGGGATCCTGCAGGTCAAAGGCGGCGCAGCCCACGCGTCCCGGCAGCCGCCGGGCCATGTCCGCTGGATTCCGTCCCAGGGCCAGCACCTCGTCACCACGCTCCAGCAGCTTCTCCAGCAGGGCTCCGCCCAGGAAGCCCGTGGCTCCGGTGACAACCGCGCGCATGCCAGTGCCTCCTCTCGATCACTGCAGGTGAGAGCTCCGATGCTGTTCGAATCAGGCCTTGGGGCGCTTTGCCTTCACGCTCCTGGCCGCCGTGGAAGCCTTGCGCGTCCGTGGCGATTTCACCGGCTCGGGCATGGGCAGGGCCTTCAGGTAGCGGGGTTTGGTGCCCATGGCGGCCTCGATCTCGCGTGGCTCCCGGGGTATGTCCTCCGTGAGCACGCGGTGTCCGGTGGCTGTCACCAGCACATCGTCCTCGATGCGGATGCCGATGCCGCGCAAAGCCTCGGGCACGCGCTTGTCGTCCGGGGCCAGATAGAGCCCGGGTTCCACCGTGATCACCATGCCCTCTTCCAGGCGGCGGGCTTCCACATCCAGGGCGTAATCACCGGTATCGTGGACATCCAGGCCCAGCCAGTGGGAGGTGCCGTGGGGGAACCAGGGGCGGCAGGCACCTTTCACCATCAAGGTTTCCAGCCTGCCCTTGAGAATGCCCAGCTCCAGCAGGCCTTCGGTGATGGCGCGCATGGCCGCGCCGTGCACCTGGTCGATGGTGACGCCGGGGCGCACCATGTCCACGGCCGCACGATGGGCCTTCAACACCACCCGGTAGACCTGTTCCTGGCGCCGGGTGAACTTTCCGTCCACGGGAATGGTGCGCGTCACATCGGCGGCGTAGTAACCCATCTCCGCACCGGCGTCGAAGAGCACCAGTTCGCCTTTCTTCAAGCGGTCCTGGCAGCTCACATAGTGGAGCGTGCAGGCATTGGCACCGGTGGCCACAATGGTTTCGAAGGCCCAGTCCCCGCCGTGGATGCCGTAGATGTAGGGGAAGACCGCACGCAGCTGATACTCGGCCAGCCCCGGCTTGACCAGGCGGAAAACCTCGCGGAAGGCCTCCCCCGTCACCTTGGCGGCGCGCTCCATCCAGGCCAACTCCGGCGCGCTCTTGCGCAGGCGCAGCTCGCCGGTGATGCGCCGCACATCGCGGATCTCCGCCGGCAGGGGCCCCGGTTGGCGCCGCTTGCGCACCAGACTGTTCAGCACGCCCAGCACCCGGGTCTGCAGGGGGCCGCCGTCCAGAGGAAGGAGAAGGCGGTCGTGGCCTTTGAGCAGCTCCTCCAGCTTGCACGCGAACTCCTCGACCGTCCAGGCCTGGTCGGCACCCAGCTGCTCCACCGCGCCCTGGGGACCAAGACGGCGGCCCGTCCACAGTTCCAGGGTGGGGTCCTTGGGCCGCACGAAGAGCAGGAATCGCCGCTCCTCGCCCTTGCGCTGGAACACGGCGATGGCGTCGGGCTCGTCCAGGCCCGTCAGGTGCCAGAAGGCGCTCTCGGGACGGTAGCGGTACTCCGTGTCGCTGTTGCGCTGCAATTCCGGCGTGGCGGCCAGGATGGCGACGCCGTCGCCCATGGCCGCGAAGAAACGCTCGCGAAAGGACGGATGCATGGCAGATTCCCCCTCTAACAACCCGCACGGATCTCCACGATGCGGGACCCTGTCTTCACCAGCCGCGCGAAGTGGATGCTTGCGCCGGCGGCCAGATAGCGGCGCTCGTACTCGGTCTTGAACTCGGCCAATGCCCCCGCAGGGAGCTCTCCCGCCCCGTGCAGGTCGCGTCCGTGCTCCGCCAGTTGCAGATGGCGCGGCAGGCTGGCCAGCAGCTCTTCGTAGCAGGCCGCCTGATCGCTGCGAAAGAGCAGTTCGCCACCCACCGCCAGCAGCTCCTGGTGAATGCGCAGGAACTGCTCGCCGAACATGCGCCGGGCGCGGTACATGTGGGCGGGCCACGGATCTGGGAAATTCAGGTAGAGGCGCCGCACTTCCCCCGGTGCAAAGGCGGAGAGCAGCAGCTCGCCCGCCATGTTGAGCACCACGAAGGGCCGCCGGGCCTGGCGTCGGATCTTCTGCCGCGCCGTGACACAGCGGTCGGGCTTCAGCTCCACGCCCACATAGTTGACGCGATCCTCCCGCGCCGCCAACTCGGCCAGGAAGCGCCCCCTGCCCATGCCCAGCTCCACATGGACGGGAGCGCCGGATTCCATGCTCTCCGCCCAGTGTCCACGGCGCAGGCGCATCTCGCCCAGATCCGTGAGAATCTCGCCCGGATGGGCGAAAACCTCGCGCTTCAGCGATCCCTTGACGCGGCTGCGCCCCACATGTCCTCCCGCTGATTCCGTGAATTGGCGCGGCCAAGCTACCAATTCACGCGCCCCGGCGTGGGGCAGACTCCCGGGCATCCTACCTTGTGCGCATGACTCTGCGTGAACACATCTCCGCCCGCATGACCCGCCTGAGGTCCTGGCTGCGCGCCCACGAAAACTCCGAGTACGGCCTTACGCTCTTCTACAGCGCCATCATCGGTCTGGGCGCTGGTTTGCTGGGAGCCTTCTTCCACCGCCTCATGAGCGGCTTCCAGTACCTCTTCTTCCAGACTGGCGAAGAGGGCTTCGGCCGCCTTGCCTGGCCCGCCCTGCTCTTCATACCCATTCTGGGCGGTGCGCTGCAGGCCCTGATCACTCACCGCTTCCCGGAGCTGGCCTCGCGCAAAGGCGTGATCGAGGTGATGAAATCTCTCAAACGCCGGGACGGCCACATCGATCCCCGCACCACGCTCTTCCACTTCTTCGCGCCGGCGCTGAACATCGGCACCGGCGGCAGCGTGGGGCCGGAGGGCCCTGCCGTGCAGTTCGGCGCGGGGGTGGCGTCCTGGCTGGGCCAACTCTTCCATGTGTCACCGGCACGGCTGAAGGTGATGGCCGCCGCCGGTGCGGGTGCCGCCATCAGCGCCATGTTCAACGCACCCCTGGGCGGTGTCTTTTTCACTTTGGAGATCATCCTTCTCAACGACTTGAAGGATGTCACCTTCGGCGTGCTCATCATGGCCTCGGTGGTGGCCAATGTGGTCAGCCGCACGCTCACCGGGCACCACGCCGTCTTCGTCATCCCCCCCTTCACTGTGCCTGGCGGTGCCATGCTGCCCTGGTTCCTGCTTCTGGGAGTGCTGGGCGGCGTGGTAAGCGTGGCCTTCAGCCGCTGGTCGAGTCTTTTGGCGCGCGTCATCTGGGGGCGCCTGCGCGCCTGGCCGCGCTGGATCTTCCCGCCCCTGAGCGGCCTCATCCTGGGGCTGGTGGCCCTGCGACTGCCCCAGGTGCTGGGCGTGGGCTACCACGGCATCAATCAGCTGCTGGCGGGGGAGTTCCCCCTCGTCATCGCCCTGCTCCTGCTCGTGCTCAAACTGCTGCTCACCGCCCTCAACCTGGAACTGGGCGGCTTCGGTGGCATCATCGCCCCCAGCCTCTTCATGGGCGCCATGCTGGGCGGCGCGCTGGGGCAGGGAGCCGTGCAGCTGGGTCTCTTCAACGATCCGGTCATCTTCGTGCTCGCGGGCATGGGCACCGTGCTGGCAGGCATCAACGGCATTCCCCTCACGGCCTTCCTTCTGCTCATTGAAATGACCGGCAACTACGACCTGACCCTGCCCCTCATGGTCAGCGTGACGGCTTCCACCCTGGTGATCCAGCTGCTCATCAAGGATCGCAGCCTGTACCTCTACAAGCTGCGCAAGGCAAACCTGCTGGACGAGGACGACGCTTCCGCGCGCCTTGCCAACCGGCAGGTGCTGGAACTGATGGAGTCCCGCCGTCCGGAAGTGGAGGCCAGCGCCCTCTTGCGCGACATCCTGCCCGCCTTCAGCGAGCACGACCTGAAGGATCTGGTGGCGGTGGACGGCGATGGCCGCGTGCGCGGCCTTGTGGACTTCGCCGACCTGCGCTTCATCCTGGGTCAGGAGCGCGCTCTGCAGATCATCCGCGTGGAGGAGGTGGCGCGACCGGTTCCTGTCCTGCTCGCGCAGAACAGCCTGGCCGAGGCCGCCGGCCTGCTGGAGCGCTGCAGCGCCGACTACCTGCCCGTGCAGGACAGCGAAGGGCGCCTGCAGGGGCTGGTTTTCCGCGCCCGTCTGGAGCGGGAGCTGAACCGCGCCCTGCGCGAGCGTCACCTGGAAGGCAAGGAGTCCTGGGTCTTCAAGTAAGCCACGGAGGCGGAGGATGGAGCATCACCTGCTGGTGCGTCCGGAACATTTGAACCAGTACGGCTTCCTCTTCGGGGGCTACCTGCTCATGTGGGTGGACGAGACGGCCTGGATCGCCGCCAGCCTGGACTTTCCCGGCTGCCGCTTCGTCACGGTGGCCATGAACCGCGTGGAGTTCCGCCACAATGTGCGGGCGGGCAGCTTGCTCAAGCTGGACATCCGCCTCGTGCGCCGTGGGCGCACCAGCGTGGACTATGAAGTGCGGGTGAGCCGCGCGGGCAGCGAGGGGGCAAGCCCAGGTGGGCAGAGCGGCGGTGCGGCCATTGGCGAGGAGATCTTCGCCACAACGGTTTCCTTTGTGCGCGTGGACGGCCAGGGCATGAAGCAGGCACTGCCGGAAAGCTGAGGTTGGTGGACCGACTCTTCTGCGTTGCTGCGGGCGAGGCGCGGCCCGCAGGGTTGCACTTGCGCACGCGGCTCTTTTCCACAAGCATCAGCAATCAGCATCCCACTGACCACGGGATGCAGACCACTAAGCCCCTTCGCCCCTGCGCCGGTCGCCCGTGAAAACGCCGCCCAACTCCCGTCGCAGGCGGCGTTCCTCCAACTCCCTTCCCAGGCGGTGATACACGAAGAGGCCCAGCCCGCTGGAGATGCCCGTTCCCGCGAAGAGCGCGAAGAAGGCCAGGATGGCCACAAGGGAGTTGCGGGTGGGCTCCGCCAGCAGCCACAAGAAGGTGAAGAGCACATAGGCCAGCACGGAGCCTGTGCCAAAGACCACCAAGCCCGCCAGGGCGCACCACCAGGGCGGCCGAGGTTTGCGGGATGGGGCATTGGCATCCAGGGGATCCAGCCTTTCACTCATGCCCACCTCCCGCGCCGGGCGATTGCCGGCCCCGCTTGGTCTCCGCACGCCGACGCTTGTCGGCGAGGATGCGTTCCTGCACCCGCCGCAGGCGCTTTTGCCGCGTGACGCGGGGAATCTCCACCCGCGCCGCCGCCTCAAGTCGCTGCCGCAGCCGCTCCAGGGCCAGCTCCAGATTCTGGTGCTGGCTGCGCGTCTCGTCGCTCACCACGCGCAGGCCGCTGGGCAGGTGCAGAAGGTCCACCCGGCTCTCGGTGACATTGCGGTGCTGCCCGCCAGGGCCGGAGCCCCGGGAGCGTCGCACCAGGCAGTCCCGCAGCAGGTCAAGCAAGTCCGCTCTCACCGCGACGCCTTTTCCCCAAGCTCCTTGAGCATCTCGGCCACCGCGGCCTCCAGCTGCAGGTCCCGGCCCCCTTCCATGGAGCCCGGCACATTGTCCACGCGCACATCAGGTTCAAGCTGATGGTTCTCCAGGAAGCGGCCCTGCTCGTCAAGCAAACCCACTTCGGGGATGCCGAAGACCAGCCTGCCGCCCATCAGGCCCTCCCACCACACGCTGGTGCCCGTTCCCGCAACCGGCATGCCCACCAGCTTGCCCAACTGGTTGTACTTGTAGGCGAAGGGGAAACAGTGGGCATCGCTGTAGTTGGACTCGTTCATGAGCACGATGGAGGGCCGCAGCCAGTGCTGCCAGGGCTCCTCGCCCACCACATGGTCGTCCGGTCGCACCACATTGCGGAAGACGCGGTTGCCGCTGAGGAAACTGATGAGCTCGTTGGTGAGGTTGCCACCGCCGTTGTATCGGCTGTCAACCACCAGGGCTTCCTTGTCGGCGCAGCGGCCAAGGGCCTCGTGCACGAGGCGCCGGTAGCTGCCGCCGTCCATGCTGGCCACATGCACATAGCCCAGACGCCCGCCGGACAGGCGCTCCACTTCGGCGATGTTGCGTTCCACCCATCGCTGATAGAGCAGGCGCTGGCGCATGCCGCCCTCCTCGGCGCGCACAACCTGCTCGTAGGTCTTGCCCTTGGCGTCGCGCAAGCCCAGGCGCAGGCGTTGGCCCGCCCGCCGATTGAGACTCAGCCAGGAGGCCTCGGCAGATCCCACGGCCTGGCCATCGATGTGCAGCAACACATCGCCCGCCTTCACCTGGCTGGTGCTGAGGGCACAGGGGCCGTGGGGCAGCACTTCCTCCACGCGCCAGCCCTCTCCCGTCCACAGGGGATCGAAGAGCAGACCCAGCTCCGCCGTGGCGTCGCCGTGCTCCGCTCCCCGTGACACAAAACAGCCGGTGTGGGAGGCGTTCAACTCGCCCAGCATCTCGGACATGCACTCGGCGAAGTCGCGGTCGTGGTCAATGGCGGGCAGATAGCGACGGTAGCGGGCGCCCAGGCCCTCCCAGTCCACGCCGTGCAGGGACTTGGTGTAGAACTTCTCGCGCACCTGCCGCCAGATATGGTCAAACTGGTACTCCCATTCGCGGTCCTGGCGCAGGGTCATCTCCGGCGAAACCGCAACATCCTCCGGCGTGGCCTCTCCCAGTTTGAAGGCCACCAGGCGACCACCCGCCGCCAGGATGTAGAGGGCCTCCTCCGTCTGCCCCACGAAGGAGCCGTTGTCCAGCTCGAGCTCGCCCAGAAGCGTGCTTTCCTCCTTGCGCAGCTTGGTCTCGTAGAGGTTGAATCCCTTGGTGTGCGCCGCCAGGGTGTAGAGGGTTTCGCCGTCCCCGCTGAGGATGAAGTCCGCCAGCATGGCCGAGCTCGTGCTCAGGCGCCGCACGCGCTGGTCGATGCCCGCGAAGTCCACCTCCACCTTCACGGAGTCCTCCGCGACCTCCTCTTCATCCGCCTTCCTGCGGCCCTTCTTCCCGGCCTTGGCCTCCTCCTCCACCGCCTTTGCCAGGCTGTCCGCCTCCTGGAAGGCCTCCAGCTCTTCTTCGTCCATGGCGAACCACTCGTGGCCGGCCTTGTTCAAGCCCAGCAGGTACACATCCTCCTGGCCGCCCCAGCCGCCCTGACTCTTCATGCCTTGGCGGTCGCTGCGGAAGAGCACGGCCTTGCCGTTCTGCGCCCAGCGCGGCTCGTAGTCCTCGAAGCCACTCTGGCTGATGTTGGTCCAGGCCCCGCCCGAAGCGGGCACCAGCCCGATCTCATTGGACCAGCGGCCCTTGTCGGGGAAATGGAAGCTGAACCACTTGCCGTCTGGCGACCACGAGTAGCTCTGGTCCCCGTCCACATAGCTGTAACCCAGGCGCTCAGGCAGCACGGTGCGCAGGGCTTTGCTGGCCAGGTTGAGCACGCGCAGCTCGGTGCGTCGGGCCAGGAAGGCCAGCTCCTTGCCATCGGGCGAGAAGCGCGCCTGGAAACAGTCGTCGGGGCCGTCCACCAGGCAGTCCTCCTTGAGCAGGGCGGCATTGTGGAAGTGCAAATCCTCCTTGCGCCCCAGCTGGCTGCGGTAAATGCGCCAGCAACCCCGGCGCTCACCGGCGTAGACCAGGCTGCGGCCGTCGGGCGAGAAGCTGAGGCCGCGCTCCTGCTCCGGCGTGTCGGTGATGCGGCGGGTGGAGCCGTGGGCCACGCTGGCGACAAAGACCTCGCCGTGGGCGATGAAGGCCATTTCCTTGCCGTCTGGCGACAGCAGGGCCTCGCTGATTTCGCCGTCAAGGGGCAGGTTCACCGGATGGGAGGCGCGGGTGTCCGCGCCCAGCTCCACCTGCAGGCGCCGGGGCTGGCCTCCTTCACGCATGGTCCACAGGGCGCCCGCCTGGGTGTAGCACAGAAGACCGTCCCGGGCGACGCACAGGCCGCGCACAGGCTCGTCCTTGTGGAAGGTGAGCTGGCGCGGCGTGCCGCCGGTTTCCGTGGCGAACACATTCAAACAGCCGTCGCGCTCGCTGATGAAGCAAAAGCCGCCCTGGGGCCGCCACACGGGCTCGCGGTCCTCGCCGGGGAAATCCGTCACCGGCGCCTGGCTGCCGTCGGGCTTGCGCCACCAGATCTCCCGCGCCGCCGAGCTGGTGTGGTGCTTGCGGAACTCGTCCTCGTAGGAGATCACCCGTTCGTAGAGCCAGCCTTGTGCGCCCACCGCCACCTCTTCGGCGGCCAGCAGGCCCTCGCTGCGCAGCTCGCCCGTGGTCACATCCACGCTGTAGAGCTCCCCCGGCCAGCCGGATGGCGCCTGACGGCTCTTGGGCAGTCCCGTCCTGCCACTGGTGAAGAGCACGCGCCGGCCGTCGGGCAGGAAGTCCCAGGGCTGGTCACCCGCGGAATGGAAAGTGAGGCGCTTCTCGGCGCCACCTTCCACCGGCACGCTGAAGAGATCGTAGTTGCCGTGGCGGTCCGAGGCGTAGACCAGCGTGGTGCCGTCGGGGGACCACACGGGCCGGGTCTCGTGGAACTCGTTGCGCGTGAGGGCGCGGGCGCGTCCCCCTTCCGCAGACACCACCCACAAGTCCCCCAGGGCCGAAAAGGCAATGGTCCGCCCGTCGGGGGAAAGGGCCGGATGGCGGAACCAGGAGGCGGCCGATGGGGTCGTGGCCGCAGCGCTGGAGCCTGCCGACGCGCCAAGGGCGAGCAGCAGCGCCAGCATGGATGTGCGCGAGGTGGTGGTCATGGGAAATCCCCTTGAATGTCTGGAAGGCCCTCCCACCGCTGCCGCAGAGGCGCGGCCGATGGACAAAGCAGGCCTTGAATGCTTCCTTTGTCAAGGCGCTGACAACCTGGAAGGGCCATGAAGAACTGGCGCAAGGTCCACATCTTCAGCTTCGGCTACTTCAAGCTAGTCAGCCTGGTGAGCAGCGTGATCCTGCTCATCATCGCCCTCACGGGCTTTTTGTTCAATCACCGCCACGACTTCGACTTCCTTGAGACGGCCCGCGTGCCCACCTGGGCACTGCCCGACGCCTACCAGGAGCGGCTGGATCGCACGCGCAAGGCCCAGGGGCTGGAGGATCTCTTCCCTGAGGAAGCCAAGAGCGTGCCCATCATGTGGTTGGTGATCGATCTGCATAATGGCGAATTTTTCGGGGGGCTTCCCGGGCGCCTCTTCTACGACCTGATGGCGGCCAGCCTGGGAACCCTGTCTGTCACGGGCATCTGGATGTACTGGCGCATCCGCAAGCGCAAGCGCTGGTGATCCTGTCACACAAAAGGGGAGTGAAGCATGAGCACGCTGAAGAAGGCCGGCCTGGTCCTGATGACCCTGCTGCTGGCCGTGGGCCTCAGCCAGGCCGCCAAACAGGCGTCCTACACGCTGGACGAGCTGGCCAAGAACATCACCAAGCTCGAGAAGAAGCAGGTGGTGCTCACGGGCACCATCGTGGGCGCCTGCAAGAGCGGCTGCAAGATGTGGGTGGCCATGGGCGACTACAAGGACGGCGACCTCTTCGCCCTGGTGCGCGCCAAGGACGACGCTTTCACCTTTGACACCAATTCCACGGGCAAGAAGGTGGAGCTGACGGGTTACGCCGTGGGCAACTACCTGGACTATTGCGCCGACGAGGCCGCCGGCGGCGAGAAGGCCAAGGCGGCGAAAGAAGAGAAGGCCGCGGGCGCCTGCAAGGCACCGGTGAACACCGACCCCAAGGCCAAGGCCGAGAAGAAGCTGCAGGACCTGACCTTCTTCGCCACGAAAGTGAAGTACAAATAGGCAGCCGCTGTCCCCTCCTCGTTCTCGCGATCGATCTCGCTGTGCAGGACATGATCGCGAGCGAGAAAGAGGACGGGAACGCTTGAACGAACACCCCATCTCTGGAGACCTCAATGGCCGAGAATCTTGCCCTGACCCAGCTCCGCGAGGAGGAGCAGTTCTTCTTCGAGACCGTGCGCGATTTCGCCCGCGAGAAAGTGCTGCCCCTGCGCGAGCACATGGACCACGAAGGCAAGATGGATCCGGCCCTGATGAAGAGCCTCTGGGAAATGGGCCTCATGGGCATCGAAATCCCGGAGAAGTGGGGCGGCGCCGAAGGCAGCTTCTTCATGAGCTGCCTGGCCATCGAGGCCATGAGCATGGTGGACGCCGCCGTGGCCGTGGTGGTGGATGTGCAGAACACCCTCGTCATCAACGCCCTGTTGCGCTGGGGCAGCGAGGACATCAAGAACCGCTACCTGCCCCTGCTGGCGGAAAAGTGGCTGGGCGCCTACGCATTGAGCGAGGCGGGCAGCGGCAGCGACGCTTTCGCGCTGTCCTGTCGCGCGCAGGAGGAACCGGACCACTGGGTGCTCAACGGCCAGAAGCTGTGGATCACCAACGCGGGCGAGGCGGAGCTTTTCATCGTCTTCGCCAATGTGAACCCCGACGCCGGCCATCGCGGCATCACCGCCTTCCTGGTGGAGCGCGGCTTCGAAGGCTTCAGCGTGGGCAAGAAGGAGGACAAGCTGGGCATCCGCGCCTCCTCCACCTGTGAACTGGTATTGAAGGATTGCCGCGTGCCCAAGTCCAATGTGCTCGGCGAGGTGGGCGTGGGCTACAAGGTGGCCATCGAGACCTTGAACGAAGGGCGCATCGGCATTGGCGCCCAGATGGTGGGCTTGGCCCAGGGCTGCCTGGACTACACCAAGGGCTACCTGGGCGAGCGCAAGCAGTTCGGGCGTCCCCTCTCCGCCTTTCAGGGCGTGCAGTTCCAGTTCGCCCAGGCGGCGGCGGAGCTGGAGGCGGCGCGGCTGTGCGTGTACAACGCGGCGCGTTTGCGCGAAGCCGGCAAGCCCTTCGTGCGCGAAGCCGCGGTGGCCAAGCTCATCAGCAGCCAGACGGCCCAGCGCGTCACCAGCCTCTGCCTGGACCTGTTGGGTGGCTACGGCTTCGTGAAGGAATACCCGGTGGAGAAGTTCTTCCGCGACTCCAAAATCGGCACCATTTACGAAGGCACCACCAACATGCAGCTCATGACCATCGCCAAGATGCTCCTGGGCTGAAAGGCGCGCCTTCGACATTTGATTCACACACGGGGCCTGCACAAGCGGGCCTCGTTCATGTCCACGCCCCACTCACCTGTTGGGAGGATGTTCATGCGTGCCATCCACCTCCTTGTGCTGCTGTGCCTGTCCTTTACATCCCGGGGAGCAGCGTGGCTGCATCTCTACGGCGAAGCGGGCAACCAGCGCGCCAACGCCGTGGTGCGGGCCCTGGATGGAGGGTTCACCTTCACCGGAGCCACCACCCCGCCAGACAAGGAACGCGGGGATTTGTGGCTGGTGGCGGTGGATTCGCTGGGAGGGCTCCGCTGGCAGCGCCAAGTGGGGGAAAGGAAATGGGGCGAGGAAGGCCAGGCGCTGGTGCAGCTGCCGGATTCCTCCTATGTGGTGGCCGGCGTGCGCCAGCCCATGAAGCAGCGCAAGGGCAAATCCCGCCTCACCGGCCTGGTGCAGGCCTGGTCGGCGCAGGGCGAGGCTCGGTGGTCCATGGCCGTGGACTCCGTCACCATCCGCGCCGCGCTGCTCCACGGACAGCGGGTGTTTCTGGCGGGTGGCCTGCAGGATGGCGCAGGGGCCTGGCTGGGGCAGCTGGACCTGGATGGCAGACTGCTGTGGACGCGGCGTTACTGGCCCGGCGATAGCACCCAGATTTTTGCCCTGACAGCCCTGGACGAGGAGCATCTGGTGCTGGCCGGCACCCGCGAAGCGGCAGGCGCCTGGTGTGCGGTGGTGGATACAAGGGGACACATCCGGCACGAGTACTGCGGCGGCTGACCCTATGATTTCCTGCGTGGCGTGGCGGTGCACAAGGGCGAGATCACGGCGGTGGGCGCAACCAGCGATCGCCACTTCGGTGGGCGACGGGTTTGCAACGATCTCATCCTGCGCCTGGACAGCCAGTGCCGTCCCCTGGACAGCCTGCAGGTGAAACGCCGCGAGTTCGAGCTGCTCAGCGCGGTCCTGGTGCGTGACTCCGTGATGGTGTGCACGGGCTTGACTGCCGACGATCCGGCCATCCTGGGCGCGACCATCGGCATCCAATTGGCCGCCTGGAACGACCAGCTGCAGGCGCTGGGACAGGGCCGCTACGACGGCATCCACTACGGGATGGGCAAGGCCCTGCTGGCCCTTCCCAATGGCCAGATCCTGGTGGCAGGGCTGGCCCACCGGGATGCGCGGGACCAGGACGCCCAGGCCATCCTGTTCACGACCACCGTGGACGACATCCAGCGCCTGCCCTGAGAAGGCACCAAAGTCAGCTGGAGGAGTCGTCCACCTTGCCCACCGGCGCCAGGTAAATGGTGAACTCTTCTTCGCTGTCCACGCCCAGGATGGCGTCCACCTCGGCCTGGTTGTACGCGGCAATGGCACAAGTGCCGGCGCCAACGCACTCGCAGGCCAGGTAGAGATTCTGCCCCACATGGCCCGCATCCAGTGCCAGTACTTTGTAGGCGGCATCGCCGTAGCGCCACTCCATGCGCGCCGGACGCACCGTCCACACAAACACCACCGCCGCCTCGCCCAGGAAATCCTGGCCCAGGGTGGCATCGCTGATGGCTTGGGCGGCGTTGGGAAGCTCTCCCAGGAAGGCCAACTCGTGGCTGAGGCTGAGATAGCGGTAGAGTCCCGGCTCAAGGCCCTCCACGCGCTGCACCAACACATAGCTCTCGAAGGCGTGGCGCGCCCCGGCGCTGGGCACCGTGCGCAGCACCGCCATTGTGCCCAGCTTGGACAATACGCCCTGGGTGCTCCACAACAGAAAGGCCAGTTCGTCCAGCTGCAGCGGGTCCCGTGTGTACTCCCGACGGCTGCAGCGCCGCGCGAGCGCTTCTTCCACAGTGGTGGCGCCGATGCCCTGCCAGGCTTCCCGCGGCGGCAGGGCAATGCGCGGCAGCTCCGGTGGACAGGCCTTCTCCACCGGCGGTGAGGGAAGCCCAAGCTGCTGGGGGGTTCGGTCAAAATCCATTTCCAAGCGCACGCGGTCCGTCAGGAACCAGCGCCCCAGATCCTTGTCCATGCGCGACATGTGCCATCCCTTAATGCCTGCCGAAAAGGTGGCAAGCGTGGCCCGCTGCACGAACCATCTGCCCTACCTTTTGTCATGACTTCCGGCGATGCCATCGGGACACTTCCCGGCCACCACCTCCTAAAGCACCTCCTGCGCATGCGGGACACCGTGCTGGAGCGGGACGCCCGCCTCTTCAGCCCTGGGGAAAGGCGGTGCCTGCGCGGCATAAACCGATTGCCGCGCGAGAGTGCGCTGCTTCTGGCCCGCCTCTTCACGCGCAAGGCGGGCTGGATCCGGCAATCCACCCTGAACTACCCGGAATGCCCGAAGCCCGCCGCATGCCTTGATGTGTTGCGCCAGTCCGAGTGGATCGACATTTGGCCCGCTGGCGATGAGGCGCCGCCGCCAGACCTGCTGGAAAGCCTGACCCACGGTGAGATCCGCCACTTGTTGCACTTGTGCGGCACACCACCCGGAGGGCGGGCGGCACTGGATCGCCAACGCCTGCTGGAGCGGCTGCTGCACCCCACTCCCCACGCTCGGCAGCTGGACATGTGGGTGCCCACCCATCACGAAGGCGATGCGGCGGCTGCGCTGGCCTCAGTGGACGCCTGGTTGCGTGTGAAGCCGGACAAGGCGCGCCTGATGCGCCTGGTGGAGATCTGCCACTTCGGCGGGCGAGACCAGGGCCTGGCCCAATTCACCCTGGAAGGCATGGGGCGGCAGCGCTTCGTTTCCGTGCGCCTTTCCCGTCGGGGCTTCTTCCGGTGTCGGGAGGACCTGGACCTGCTGCTGGATGAAGGCCATCAGCTGGACCTGCTGCTGGAGGGCCTGGATCACCTGCGACACCAGCTGCGGGGGTGGCGCGCCGGCCAGCATCTGCCAGCGGCGGCACAAAAGGCATCCCGGGACTTGCTTTCCACTGCGGGCAAGCTGGCCACGCCCTTGCGCCAGGAAAGGCCAATGGATGACGGCGATGAGGGATCGCGCCTGGTGCGGCGGGTGCGTTTGAAGGCCCTGTGTGCCGGAGCCGCGCTGCTGGAGCGGCTGGGCCGCCGGGGAGCCGCCGCGGGCTGGCAACGGTTGGCGCTCTCGTGTGGGTTGCAGGGACGGCGCCGGGGCGAGCAGTGGCAGCGCCTGGTGCACAATCTGCGTCACAGCGGCCGGGAGGAGTCCGCCGGCGAGGCATTGCATCAGGCGCTGGGCGAGAGTCTGGATCCTTTGGCGCACCGGGAGCTGGAGCGTCTGGCGGGGGTGGCCGCGCCTCTCGGAACGCCGCCCGTGATCCGCATCACCATGCCACGCCACCCGGGGCACCGGGGAGGCCGCGTGCTGGTGCGGGACCAGGCCGGCGCCGCCCTCACCGCCGAGGAGGCCGCCCTGCGCCTGCTGGCCCGGGAAGGCTGGCGATGCCTGCACGCGGAGAACATCCTGCTGCGCGCCCTGGTCGGGCTCTGCGCCTGGGATCTCATCTTCATGCCCCTCCCCGGCGCCTTCCTGCACGCCTTCCAGAGCCAACCGCTGGACTGGGGACGGCCGGGCTTCCTGGCACGCCGGGAGAAGGCGTGGCACAGGCTGGAGGGCCAATTGCGCCGGAACCGTCACCACGCGGCCCTGCTTCAGCGCCTGGAGGACTGCGCGGGCCTGCAGAATCCCCTGGTAAGCTGGCCCCTGTTGCTGCCTGGATCACCCGTGGACGGCGACGAGAATCCGCTGTGGCGGGAAGGCCTGCTGCTTCTGGTGGAGAAAGTGCCCGGTGCCGTGCTGGCGGACTTCACGGCGCGGATGTTGGAACATCCCGGAGCCTGTGGCCACGGCCTCCCGGACCTGCTGCTGTGGCGCGACGGCGCACGACAGGGAGAAAGGGACTGGCTGATGGTGGAGGTAAAAGGCCCCGGCGACCGCCTCTTCGCCGCCCAGCGCCTGTGGCACCACTGGCTGCTGGAGCGCGACATGCCCCTGGCGCTGCTGCGCATGGATGAGGCCACCACCGTCCAATCCTGAGCCGTGGCGCATGGATCAGGGCAGATGGAGCAGCTTCCGCGTGGACACCCGGCCTTCCCCATCCGTCAGGCGCGCCAGGTAGAGACCCGCCGCCTCGTGGTGGGGCCGCCAGGTGAAGGTGTGCTTCCCTGCGTCCAGTGCCCCGTCGTGCAGCAGGGCGCGCCGGACACCCCTCACATCCACCACTTCCAGACGCAGCCTTGCCGTGGCGCGGAGGAGCTCCACGGGCAGGGAGACCGCCGGGTTGAAGGGATTGGGGAAAGGCGCGCCCAGCTCAGCGGTCTGGGGAAGCGCAGGCTCCGGGTCCACCAAACCCACGCCCTCCTCGTAATCGGCGCGCACAGCGAAGTGGTCGCTGGGGAAGTGGGTGCCATCGTAGGTCTCGGTGATGGCCAGTTCGCACAGCACTGGCGCCCAGGAAGGATCCGCCGAAAGGGAGAGGAGATAGTCGATGCGCTGGTTTGGGGCATCGGAGGGCATGGTCCAGCCCGCCTCGCCGGGGTGGAGCATGGCCCAGGCGTCCACGAAGAGGCTGTCGGGATGGCCCACGGTGAACAGGCGCATGGCGGCACTGGCCGGGGTGCTGTTGAAGTCGCCACCCAAAATGGCCGGGCTGCCCGGGTGGGCGGCCACCTTCTCCATCACGAAGTCGCGCACTTCACCGGCCTGCACCAGTCGCACGGCGCTGGAGAGGTGGTCCAGATGCGTTGAGAAAACCTGCAGCTCGCCCTCCCCGCTCTGGAGGCGGTTCCACACCACCTTGCGCGGAAAAGCGCCCGGCGTCAGGGAGATGGTGCCGCTCTCCAGCAGGGGCAGCCGCGTCACCAGGCCCACCCCCTCGTTGAACTGCTCCCACCCGATGTGCGTGGCCTGGAAGTACCAGGTGTAATCCCCTCCCAGGGCCGTCTCCAGCGAGTGGGCAAGCGCCAGGGCCTGGTTGTCGGCGCCGCCGCCGGACAGGGTTTCGCACACCTCCTGCAAACACACCACATCGGGATCCAGCGCAATGAGCGCCTGGTGAAGGAAGTACTGGCGCACCTGCCAGTTGCTGTCGGGACGCATGCCCTGCAGGTTGACGGTCACCACCCGCAGGGCCTGGGCGCCCGGGGTGCAGGCCAGCAGGAGGGCGACAGGCAGCATGCGTGACAGGAGAGGGATGCAGCGAAACATGAAGGGGCTCCTGGAGGCATGATGTGTGGGCTTGGTGCAGCTCGTGGGAGGGCGAACGATGTGCCGCACCGGGTGCAGGTGGCGCGATTCCTGTCTCCCACCGGTTCCGGCGCTCTCCCAGGGCAAGATGGCATCGTGCCAGGGGCCGGAAAAAGGGCCGCCTCCCGAAGGAGGCGGCACGCTGTCAACAAAATGGCGAGGCTCAGTTCGTGGCGCTCACCCGGAAGAAACCAATCTCCAGTCCCGTCACATCCAGCACGGCGCTGGTGCCGGGCACACTCTGCAACATGGTCCAGGGTCCGCTGGCGCTGGCGGAGTGGTAGATGGCATAGGCCGTGGCATTGGTGACGGCACCCCAGCTCAGCGTCAGCTGGTTCTCCGCAGTCCACGCCAGGCTGGACACGGGCGCGTCCACCGGCAGGGAGGCCGCGATGTTGAAAGTGCCCGTCACGGAACCCTGGTTGTGCGCCGGGCTGTTGTCCACGGCCGTGAAGGTCCAGGCAATGACACTTCCTGCCGCCTGGCCGGGAATGACGCCCACATAGCTGCCCAGTGCGCCGGGCACCACCGCGCCACTTTGCGGGGCGCCGGCATTCACCGTGTAGGCCAGGGCCACGCTGGCCAGATCACAGGGATCCTCCGCCGTGAAGGACGCGCTGTAGGGGCCCGCCGTGTCCGCCGTGTCGGCGAACGGCGCCGTGGCCTCCACCATCGGAGCCGTGGCGTCGCTGGCGCAGGGATCCAGCACGGAAAAGGTCCAGCTCTGGGTGCCCACATTGTGCGAGGGGCTGTTGTCCGCCGATGTGACAGTCCACACCACGGTGCTGTTGGCCGGCAAGCCAGGGATGCTGCAGCTGTACTGGCTGCCGCCCATGGAGGTGATGGTTCCACTCTGTGCCGTGCCGCCGTTCACCGTGTAGGTCAGGGCCTGCAGCAGGAGGCCACAGGGATCTTCGATGGACACGGCGCCCACATAAGGGCCCGTCAGGTTGTAGGTGTCGGCGATGGGTGTCACCAGGGCGATGGCCGGGCCGGCGGCGTCGCTGGCGCAGGGATCCACCACGCTGAAGGTGTAGTCGCCGGTGGTGGTGTTGGCGCGGGCGTCCACTGCCACGATCTGATAGTGCACGGTGCTGTTGTAGCCCTGGGCGGGGATGTTGCCCGCGTAGGTGCTGCCGGAAGCCGTCATGGCGGCGCTGTTCCACGCCCCGCCGTTGATCTGCCAGCGCAGGGTCACGCTGGCCAGGGTGCAGTTGTCCGTCACCGTGGCGCCCACCGCGTAGGGCGTGCTGATGTTGCTGGTGTTGCCCAGGGCGCTGTGGGTAAGCACCGGGGCGATGGTCTCGCTGGCGCAGGGGTCCGGCGCGGCGGCGGCCACGGCACGCTGGGCGTTCAAGCGGCCCCAGCCGGTTTGGCTGTCCCAGCCGGTGGTGCTCAAGTCGTCGGCGTTGCTGTTAAGGATGTCGTAGATCTGCTGGGCGGTGAGGGCGCTGTTGCGGCCGCGCACCAGTGCCGCCACGCCGGCCACGATGGGGGTGGCGCCGGAAGTGCCGTTCATGTTGTTGATGTAGGCCGTGTTGCTGGTGTTGGTGGCGCTGCGCAAGAGCACGCCGGGGCTGATCAAATCCAGGCCCGTGCCGTAATTGCTGCCCCACCAGGTTTCGCCGTCACAGGAACTGGGGCTCTTGCGCTGGTTGCAGGGGCTCATGGCGCCCACGGCAAAGCTGTTGGTGTAGGCCGCCGGGTAACTGATGATGCTGCTGTTGTCGTTGCCCGCCGCGCAAATGACTGGAATGCCCGCGTTGTAGGCGTTGTTGATGGCCGTGTTGAAGGATGACAGGTAACTGCCGCCGCCCAGGCTCATGCTGATCACATTGGCGCCATTGGTGCGCGCCCAGTCCACGGCGCTGACGATGTTGGTGGTGGTGCCGCTGCCCGAAGCGTTCAACACCTTCAGGGGCATCACCCGGGCGTTCCAGTCCACGCCTGCCATGCCCACGGAGTTGTTGGTGGAGGCCGCCGCCAGGCTGGCGCAAGCCGTGCCGTGCATGTTGTCGTCGGTGGGGTCGGCGTCGCCGTTCACGAAGTCATAACCGGCGACGACCTTGGCCGACAGATCTTGATGAGTCAGGCGCACGCCCGTGTCGATGATGGCG
>Ga0172367_10002211_pt1 | contig 26902 bp, 23 predicted proteins | sample Lak10m_FD_114542 | JGI IMG/M metagenome (GOLD analysis project Ga0172367, IMG submission 114542) | Freshwater microbial communities from Kabuno Bay, South-Kivu, Congo - kab_022012_10m | ecosystem: Environmental > Aquatic > Freshwater > Lake | place: Democratic Republic of the Congo: South-Kivu...
AGCTCGTGCCGCGCGGCCCGCAGGCCGCACAACAGCGCGTTGTGCTGGCCGTAGTTGCGCATCATGTCGATGCCGCGCACCCAATCGTGGCGCGCGGCGAGTTCTTCGACGACCCTCCAACTGCCGTCCCGCGAGCCATCGTTGACCAGCACCAGCTCGAAGCGCGACGCCTGCGCGCGCAGCACGGGCTCGAGCCGCTCGACGAGCGCGCGCAGCGAACCCTGGCTGTTGTAGACGGGCACCACGACGCTGATGGAGGGTGCGGCCATGGGTGGGATCTTATCGGCCGTCGCCGGGCGCGGCCTTGGGGCGATCGCCGAAGGTGCGCACGCGCCACGCCAGCGCCTCGCCGCGGCGGGCCGGCGGACCGTGCTTCCTGGTCAACACTTCGATCCACGGGCGATCGGCGGGCACGCGCGGCCACAAGACCACATGGTCGATGCGCTGCTTGTCGTACAGGCCCTCGGCGGCCTCGAAGTCGTTGCCTGCGCGCCGCACGACGAAGAACAAGCTCCACACGGGACGCTGGAGGAACACCGAGGCGTGCCAGCCGATGGGCGCCGCAACGCGCGCGTCGGGCGGCAAGAGCTCGCGCGCATCGGCGGCCCAGCGCGCCTGCAGCTCGTGCTGCGTCCGCGCTTCATCCCAATGGCCGCGCGGATCCATCGTCGCGCCGTTCCAGGCGAGCAGCACGACCAACGCCGCGCCTTGGGCCGTCGTCGTCCCCAGGCGGCCGAGCACCAGGACCAGTCCTTCGAAGGCCGCGGGCAGCATGAGCAGCCAGACCGGCAGCAGCAGCCGGTCGCGGAAGCCGAAGTAGATGCAGATCACCGCTGTCGCGCCCAGCGCGAACAGCTCCGGCGCCGCGCGCCTGCGCCACGCCACCAAGGCGACGAGCGCCAACACCAACGCGCCCAAGGCCTTGGTCCCGACTCCGCCCTGCGAGTCGAGCATGCCGCTGCCGAGGAGGCTCGTCACCTGCGACAGGCGGATGGGGATGCGCGCGAGGATCTCCTCGCTCGAGCGTCGCGGCGACGCGGGATCGCCGCCATCGACATGCCACATCGCCGTCGAGTAGCTGTGCAGGAAGTTCTGCTCCACCGGCGTGGCGGGTGGATTGGCGGCCACATGCAAATCCCACGGCAGCTTGACGAGCCACGCCGCCGCGACGAGGGGCAGCAGTCGCAGCAGCGCGAAGCGCAGCCAGGCTCCGCCGCCCGCGCGCCAGTGCGCGAAGCCGCGTGCGCAGGCGATCGCCGGCACGACGAGGATGGCGATGCTGCGCATGTAAGTCGACGCGCCGATGGCGGCGCCCACCACCAGGCTGGGCCAGATCGACGCGCGCGGCGCGGCCCAGCGCTCCAGCGCCAGGCAGGCGAGCACCAGCGCCGCGCCCGGGATGTCGGACATCACTTGATGGCACAGCTCTTGGTACGGCGAGCTGAGCCACACGCTCAGGCACAAGAGCCACGCCAGCCACCTCGGCAGGCGCGTGGCCGCGTGCAGGTGCAGCAGCGCGACTCCCAGCACTCCGAACAAGCTGGTGACGACGTTGAGCGCCAGCCAGTCCTCGCCGCGCCACAGCATGACCGCGGCGGCCAACCAGCTCGTGCCGGGTGGTCGGATGGTGAAGGGCGCCTCGAGGTAGCTGTAGCCTTCGCCTGCGAGGATCGAACGCGCGCAGGCGACGTACATCGCGGCATCGTTCGTCTCGTCGTTGGCTTCGAACCAGCCGTGCACGAGGAACGGCAACGTCGCGAGGCACACCAGCACCAGCGACACGGTCCAGCCGCGCCCGTGCGCGGTCCAGGGCCGTCGCGCGGCTTCGACGGGCTCATGCGTGGCGGAATTCGCGTCCAAGCGCGCCCAATGTACGGCCTGCGGGGCCAGGTCTCGACTCCGCGTTCCTGGCCGGCTGTCGCGCTCAGTGTCCGTCGCCGTCCGTGTAGCCGAGACCGCTCATGGCGCGTCGCGTCGTCGCGTCCATCGGACGCTCGCGACCGGCGCTGCTCGAGGAGCGGGCTTGGAACCACGCGTCGTGCAGCGCCTGCAGGCGCGCGACCTCGCCCGGGTTGGCCGCGGAGAGGTCCTCGCGCTCGGCCAAGTCGCGCGACAAGTCGTGCAGCGCCAGCGGATCGCGCGCATCGACGACCAGTCGCCAACGACCGTCGCTGATCGCGTACGCGGGCCGGTCCTTGCCCGCGTTGGCGAGGTAGGCCGAGATGGGGCGCTCCGCCGGCGGTCGGCCCGCGAGCAGCGACGCGCCGCGCGTCGGTTTGGCTTCGATGCCCAGGGCGTCGATCACGGTGGGGTGCACATCGAGGTGCGACACGGCGCGCTCTTCGCGGACGCGCCCTTGTTCGGCGCGCTTGCCGCCCGGCGCCCGCACGACCATGGGCACGCGCACCTGCTCCGCGTGCAGCGACTCCCCATGGCAGAACCACCAGTCGCGCTCGCCCAACGACTCACCATGGTCGGCCGTGAAGATGATCAGCGCGTCGTCGTACCAACCCTGGTCGCGCAGCCATTGCAGCACTCGACCGGCGTGCTGGTCGAACCAGCGGATTTCGGCGTCGTACAGGTCGGCGTAGCGCGCCGGATCGCCGTCCCTGCGATCGGACGACGACTCTTCGGGCAGGAACTGGTAGGCCGGGATCGCGCCGCGCACGCCCATGCTCTTGTCGGCCGCCGCGAGGCGTCGTCCATCGGAGGCGCCGCGATAGACATCGGCTTCCTCGGGTGGCGTGTACGGACCGTGCGGATCCTGGAAGTGCACCCACAAGAGGAACTCGTCGTCGCTCGCGGCCTTCCTGCCCTCGAGCCAGCGCAGCGCGGCGTCGGCGCAGTCGGCCGCGGTGCGCTCGACGATGGGCCTCTGCAACTCGCGGCTCTTCATCTCGTCGTCGTACAGCTCGAACCCCTGCGCGATGCCCACGTCGCCCATCTCGGCGGGCGGCCGGCGCAGCACTCCGTTCGACACGAAGGCAGCCGTGTCGATGCCGCGCGCGCGCACCGTCTCGGCCAAGGTCTCGACCTCGGAGGGGATCTGGTTGCGGTTGGTGTAGATCGAACCGATCTCGTGCGGCAACCAACCCGTGAACATCGACGACAAGGCCGGCACCGTCACCGGCACCGTGCACCACGCCGATTCGTAGACCACCGCGTCCGCGGCGAAGCGGTCGAGCTCGCGGCTCGTGTCGCGCTCGTGCCCGTACATTCCCAGCCGATCCGCGCGCAGGGTGTCGCAGGTGATGATCACGACGCGGCGCGCCTCGCGCTGCTCGCCGCCGGAGCAGGACGCGGCGATGGCGAAGGCGATCGGGAGGATCCAGGCGGCCATGGACCGCGATCGGCGGCTGTGGAGGGAGGCCATGCGGTGGACGATCCTAGCAGCCGGGAGAGGTGCGCCAAGGATCGCGCCCGGCGGGTACCATCTGCCCCGATGCCCCGCAGCTGGAAGACGATCGTGGTGATGCCGGCGTACAACGCGGCCAACACGCTGGAGCGCACCTGGCGCGACATCCCCAAGGAGCACGTGGACGAGATCATCGTCGTCGACGATTGTTCCAAGGATGCCACCTGCGAGATCGCCGCGCGCCTGCCGGTGACCTTGATCCGCCACGAGAGGAACACGGGCTACGGCGGCAACCAGAAGACCTGCTACGACACGGCGCTCGCGCGCGGCGCCGATTTCGTGGTGATGATCCACGCCGACTACCAGTACGACGCGCGCATGATCACCACGGCGGTCGAGGTCATCCGTCATGGCATCTGCGATGTCGTGCTCGGCAACCGCATCCGCACGCGCCGCGAAGCGCTCGACGGCGGCATGCCCAAGTCGAAGTACCTCGCCAACCGCGGCCTGACCATCATCGAGAACATGCTCTCGGGCCAGAACCTCGGCGAATGGCACTCGGGCTTCCGCGCCTATTCGCGCCGCGTGCTCGCAGGCGTGCCTTACAGGCGCAACTCGGACAACTTCGTCTTCGACAGCCAGTTCCTGGTGCAATGCGTGCACCACGGCTACAAGCTCGGCGACATCCCGGTGCCGGTGCGCTACTTCGACGAGGCCTCCAGCATCAACCTGTGGAACTCGACGGTCTACGCGTTGAAGACCCTGGGCACCTTCGGCCAGTGGTATGCGCACAAGGCCGGGCTGAAGAGCCGGCTGTTCGAGCGCTAACCGCTCGCGCAGCGCGAAAGCACCCAGGTAGAGGTGGTGCGGGAAGGGGGGGTCGAACCCCCAAGGGTTTCCCCGCGGGATCCTAAGTCCCGTGCGTCTGCCAATTCCGCCATTCCCGCGCGCAGGCCTCGAGGCGCGAGCAGTGTAGCGTTTCGTCCGGCGCGTCTCGCCCGCGTCGCGCGGGCCCGCGACAGCCGCGCGGGATCATGCCAGGCGCGACTCCTCCCAAGAGCAGCGGATCATCCCGTGGAATTGCGGCGGCTCGACCGCGCGGGATGCGCACAATCAGGGCTCGCCGCAGCCATGGTCTCGCTAGCCGGATCCCTCGCCGCCCTGCTCCTGCTGGCGGTCTTCGCGCGCACGCGCCACGCGCCGCGCTCGCGCCGCTTCGCGTGGCTGGGCATGGTGCTCGTCGGTGGCGCGCTCGGCTCGTTCGCCATGGCTCCGTTCCTCGAGGCGCGCCCGGTCGTCGAGCGCCTGGGCTTCGGCATCCTCGCGGCCGCCACCGGCCTGGGCCACGCCTGCGCCTTCAACCTCGTGCCGCTGCCGCATCGGCGCACGCGCTTGCGCATGTGGCTGGTCCCGCTCGGCATGTGGGCGGGCGGAGCCGGTTCGTTCGCCATCCTGACCCAGCACCAGCACCCTTGGGCCGACATCGTCGCCTTCGCCATGGCGCTGCCGGTGCTGGCGGCGTGGGCCTGCCTGCCGCTCCTCGCCAAGCGCCCGAGCCATGTGCAACTTGGCGAGCGCCCCGTGCCGGCGCTGCGCTTCGCCTGCCCGCGTTGCGGCACGGTGGTCGACTGGGGCCGCGGCGTCTGGCCCTGCACGGACTGCGGCCTGTTCCTCAAGCTCGACATGCCGGCCCACCCCGCCAGTCCGTCAAATCAACTTGACGATCCGGCGGGCGTCGTGCGCCTCGAATGCCCCGACTGCGGCGCGCCGCGCCTCGCCGGCCGAGGGCGCAGCGACTGCGCCAAGTGCCAAGCGAGCTTGTCGCTGCACTGGAACATGCATCGCTGAAGACGCGCGGTGCCCCGCACAAGGCTGGAGTCGCGCGCGGCCTGTCAGTCCAGCGTCGCGGCGAGTCGCGAGCGCTCTTCATCCTCGCGCCCCGCGATGGCGGCCAGTCCGGCTTCGTATTCGGCCAGCAGGTCCGGGCTCCACGCGCGGCGGTCGAAGCCGTGTTCGTGGCGGAAGGCCTTGAGGAAGTGGTTGCGGTCGCGGTCGAGCGCGTCCTGCTCGACGACCCAGCGCTCCATCGCGGCCTGCAAGGCGCGCAGGTCGGCGTGGCCGGCGGGCCACAGCTGCGCGTACAGCTGCGCGCCGCGCGGCGACAGCTCGAGCTCCACCGCCGCGGCCGCGCCGAGCCCGCAGGAACCCTTGACGCGCGGCGCGGCGAGGCGCGCCAGTTCCGAGCCTGCCGCCTGCTTGGCGCGCGAGGCGTAGACGGCCTCGCGCAGGAAGTCCTGCGCGAGCGCCAAGCGGGCACCGGCGTCCATCGCGCTGTCCATCGCGCTCGGCTTCGCGCTCAGCAGTGCGCGTCGAAGGCCGCTGCTAGGTCCTTGGCGATGGTGTGCGCGTCGCGCCCTTCGATGTCCTGGCGCTGGACCAGCTTCACCAGCTTGCCGTCCTTCATCAGCGCGATCTGCGGCGACGACGGGCGGAACGGCTTGAAGTACTCGCGCGCCTTCTCGGTCGCCTCGCGCTCCATCCCCGCGAACACGGTGTAGAGGTTCACGGGGCGCTTCTGGTTCATCAGCGCCAAGCGCAGCGCCGGGCGCGCGCCGGCCGCGGCGCAGCCGCAGACCGAGTTGACGAAGATCAGGGTCGTGCCGGGCTGGGTCACGGCCTTGTCGACCTCGCCGGGCGTCAGGAGCTCCTTGACGCCGAGGTTGGTGACTTCATCGCGGAACGGTTGGACGAGTTCGGGGTCGTACATGGGTGGGTGTCGAGCGGGGATCCGGTGGGGGCCGTGTTGCGCGCCCCGAGTCGCACAGTTTAGTGCGTGGCGGTCGGGATTCTACCGTTCACGGAAGGCCTGTGTCCCTGACGGGCCTAGAATCGAGCGGTCATGGATCCGAGCGCAGCTCGCCCGCAAGAGGACGACGCCCAGCGACGCCTCGCCGCGTTCTGGCGCGCGCTGTCGGAAGGCTCGACCAACGAGCTGCGCGCGGTGCTGGCCGAGGAACCTGCCTTGGCCCACGCTTGCGACGAGCGAGGCTTGAGCGCCTTGCTCAAGGCGCGCTACGCGGGACGCTTCGCCATCGTGGAGGCGCTGGTCGAGGTGCGTGGGGCCAACATCGACCTCTTCGAATGCGCGGCGCTCGATCTACTCGTGCAGTTGGAGCGCCACCTCGCCGCGCAGCCGGTGTTGGTGCGCGCCTGGAGCCCGGATGGCTTCGGCGCGCTGCATCTGGCCGCCTTCTTCGGCTCGAGCGCTTGCGTGCGCGCGCTCCTGTCGCGCGGGGCGCCGGTCGAGGCCGAGGCCCAGAACCCGATGCGCGTGCGGCCGCTGCATTCGGCGGTGGCGGGCGGCGACGAGGAATGCGTGCGCCTGCTGCTGTCGGCGGGCGCGCGAATCGAGGCGCGCCAGAATGGCGGCTTCACGCCCTTGATGGGCGCCGCGGCCGCGGGACGCGCGGATCTCGCGCGCTTGCTGCTCAAGCATGGCGCCTCGCGCGCGGCGCGCGACGACGCGGGCAAGCGCGCCTGCGACCATGCCTCGCAGCGCGGGCATGTGGCCACCGCGCAACTGGTGCTGTGACGCTCCCCGGCGCGGGGTCGATGTCTGGTTTGCTTGACAGGCTGCCCTTGCCGGCTCGCGAAGCGAGCCCTCGCCGCCGAGGCTTCCGGCGTGAATCGCGCCATGGCGGTACACTTCGACGCATGTCCTCCCCCCTGCGCCTCCTCGTCGCCTGCGCCCTGCTGCTCGTCCTCTCCGTCGTTGCGGCGGCCCAGGATCTGTCCGCCCCCGGTCCGCACGCCGTGGGCGAGCGGACGGTCTCCGTCGCGCGGCCCGATGGTTCGAGCTTCAACGCGCTGTTCTACTACCCGGCCACCAGCGCCGGCGCCAATGCGCCCTTCGACGCTTCGGCCGCGCCCTATCCGGGCATCACCTTCGGCCACGGCTTCCTGACGGATCCGGCCCTCTACGCCAGCACGAACCGCCACCTCGCCAGCCATGGCCATTTCGTGTTGGCGACCACGACGCAGACGGGCTTCCTGCCCAGCCACTCGGCCTTCGCGCTCGACATGCGCTATTGCCTGACATGGCTCGAGCAACAACACGCCAACCCCGCCTCGCCGTGGTTTGGCGCGGTGGACACCGCGCGCTTCGGCGCCACCGGGCATTCGATGGGCGGCGGCGCCTCGATCCTCGCGGCGGCAGCCGACGCGCGCATCAAGGCGCTGGCGCCGTTGGCGCCCGCCAACACGAACCCATCTTCGATCTCGGCCATGGCGTCGGTGCGCGTGCCGACGCGCATCGTGTGCGGCACCCAAGACACGATCGTGCCTACCGCGAGCAACGGCCAGCCGATGTACGACGGTTGCCTCGCGCCGCGCCAGATCCTGTCGATCCTCAACGGCTGGCACTGCGGCTTCGTCGACACGCCTCCGGTCGGCGGACTGGGTTGCGACTCCGGCGCGTTGCCGCGCGCCGAGCAACTGGCGATCGTTCGTCGCCATCTGGCCGCGTTCTTCCTGCTGCACTTGCGCGGCGACCAGTCGAAGTGGAACGCGGTGTGGGGGCCGCAAGGAGCCAACGACGCGACGACCAGCATCGTGCGCGACCCGCGTGCGCGCTTCACGCCCTCGGCCGCGCGCCAAGCCGGCGTCGCCGGCCAGGTGCTCGACTACGCGCTGGTCGTCACCAACCAGGGCGCCACGGCGACGAGCTTCACGCTCGTGCTCGAGAACAACCTCTGGCCCGCGTCCTTGTCGACCAGCCAGACGGCGCTCTTGGCGCCTGGCGCGTCGGAGACCATCCATGTGCTGGTGACGATCCCCGCCACTTCGGCCTACCCGAACGACCGCTGCCTCGTGTCCGCGCGCAGCGATCTCGACGCGGCCACGCGCTGCTACGCCCGCATCGGCTCGCGGCGGCTCTAGCCGGCGGCCTGCCCGCGACCGCGCATCACGCGCCGCGCGCCTTCGCGCGACCCGCGCGACGCGTCAAGCGCACATGGATGTCGTGCGCCGGGAGCTCGTCGAAGTAGCGCAAAGCCGGAATGCTCTTCTCCAGCGGCCGCGCGCCCGGTTCGACCAACCCCCGCGCTTGCATGTGGGCCACCAGCGCGGCCGGGAAGGCGGTCGTGCGCTCCATGGCCGTGAAGCCGGTCGCCTCGTCGTGCCGGTCGAACAAGTCGTACTGCAGTCGCATCGGGCGACCGGCGTGCGTGCCGAGCACCAGGACGCGCAGCAACACGACATCGCGCACGGCGGGGAACGCCAGGCGCTGCTCGAACAGTTCCTGCGCGAGGCGCAGGGGTTCGAGGATGCGCCCGTCGCGCGCGACGAGCTGCTCGTCCATGAAGCCCAGCTCGAACAGCGTGCGGATCCGCGCCCAATGGCCTGGGTAGCGAATGGTCTTGTAGTCGAAGGACTCGAGCCGGCCCTTCCAGGTGCGCGGACATGTGCTCGTGCCGCCGCTCGTCACGCAAGCCTCGAGCGGGCCCAGCTCGGACGACACGAACGACTCCGACTCCTCGAGTGTCGGCACGCGCACGAGCTTGCCGCCGCGCAGGAACTCGGCCTCGCCGCGGTACTCGTTCCACAGGCCGTGGAAGTTGAACACGAGCTTGTAGCCGAGCGGACCGACGGGGCGTTCCGGCAAGCCACCGCAACGCACGTGCGCATGGCGCGCATCGTCCATCGAGGCGATGGCGTGCGCGACGAGATGGTTGCCGAGGCCGGGCGCGAGTCCGCAGTCCGGCACGATGCTCGCACCGGCGCGCGCAGCCTGCTTGTGCAAGGCCAGCTCCGCGCGCACCACCTCCGTGTTGCCGCCCAGGTCCATGAACGACACTCCGCCTTCGATGGCCCACGCCGCGAGCCGCGCGTTGAAGCGGTAGGGCACGGCCGAAAGCGCCACCTGCGCGTCGTCCAGCGCGGCGCGCACCTCCTTCCTTCGCCCGACATCGCAGCCGCCCGCCTCGAAGCGGCACTTGGTCCGCGGCAGCAGCTCCTTCAACCTGCGCGCCGCCTGCGCCGCGACCTTGCCGTCGACATCGACCAGCCGCACGAGCTCCGCCTCGCCGTTCTTCGCGAGGTCGTAGGCGAGCGCGACTCCCTGCCGACCAGCCCCAAGCACCGTGTAGCGATGTCCCATGGCCACCCACTATCGGCGCGCCGGCGATCCGCCGCCAGTCCCGCGCGGCGGGTCCGCAGGCGGGCCAGGCGACCTAGTCCCTGCGCGGCCACAGCTGGTCGCGCTCGCGGCGCATCTCCAGCAGCAACCGCTCGAGCACCTCGGCCTCGTCCAGCGCCTCGATCGTGTCGTGGTTCAACTGGCACACGGCGCACACCGGGCGGATGCCGCGGTAGCTCATGATGTCGGCGGCCTCCAGGGCGATGTCCTCGATGCCGTAGTCGGCGGCGCGCGCGGGGATGCCGTCCTCGGTGAAGCCGAGGAACAGCTTCACTTCCGCGCTGGTGCGGCGGCACAGGTAGCAGCGATCCTCCTGCCCGCTGCGGTCCAACGCGGAGAAGTACTCGTGGAAGCGCTCGTCGAGTCCGCTCACAACAACTCTCCTTCGGGCACGCGCTCGAAGCCCAGCGGCGCGTCCTTGCGGCGCGTGAAGCCGTAGACGAGCTTGACCAGCGGACCTTGGAAGTGGCGGCCGAGCCGCGCCAGTTCCTCTCCCAAGCCTTCGGGGTCCTTGAACTTGGGCGGCACTACGATCGCGGCGACACCCGAGCCGTCGCTGGCGCGCGCGCACGCGCGCACGTACCGACCCTCGTTGCGCCCGACCTCGACCAGCTCGACGCCCAGCTCGTCGGCCGCCTGCGTGCGCAGATGGTGGACGATGAAGTCGACGCGCGCGTCGTCGACGAGGCGCGGCAGGTCCGGCACCACCGATTCCGTCCACACCTTCGCGCCGCGCCCGGCCTGCAGTTGCGCGGCATGCGGTTGGATGTGCCGGAAGTGGAAGGCGAGGAAGCGATCGGCCACGCGATACACGCCGCGGCGCGAGCGCAGCGGATCGGTGTCGGTCACGGGCACCTCGCGCTCGACGAGGCCCATGTCGCGCAGCGTCGTCAGGTACTTGTTGGCTGTGGGCGAGTCGACGCCCGCCTCCAGGGCGATGTCGCCCACCTTGTCCTTGCCGCGCGCCACCGCGGCCAAGAGCGAGGCGTAGGTCGACGGGTTCTGCAGCTCGCTGCGCAGCAGGAAGTTGACCTCGTCGTACAGGTAGCCTTCGGGCCGCAAGCACTCCTTCACGACGTTGTCCTCGAGCGGCAAGTCCTCGTCGAAGCGCCGCAAGTAGGCCGGCATGCCGCCGAGGATGGCGTAGGCCTGGATGCGCTCGTCCAGCTCGCGCTTCGGCAGGAACTGCAGCGCCTCGGGCGGGCTGAGGGGCTCGAGGCGCAGTTGCGCCGTGCGTCGTCCAAACAGCGGCGAGCGTTCGGCCAACACCTCGCGCTCCATGAACGAGACCTGCGAACCGCACACGACGAGCATCAGCTTGGACGACTTGCCGCTGGTGTCCCAGAAGCGCTGGACGAGGGATGTCAGGCCCTTGGTCGCCTCGCACAAGTACGGGAACTCGTCGAGCACCAGCATCAACCGCTCCGTGCGCGCGCGCTCCACCGCGAACTTGAGCGCCGCGCTCCAGTCGGGGAACTCCAGCGAGGCGATCGACGGATCGGCCAAGGCGTCCGCCATGGCGTCGCGCAACGCGCGCAGGTTGTCCTTCTCGCGCACCTGCGCGGCGAGGAAGTACACGGCGCGCCGCCCTTGGCAGAAGCGCTGCAGGAGCTCGGTCTTGCCGACCCGGCGTCGGCCGTAGAGCACGAAGAACTCCGGGCGAGGGGAGCTGTACAGCTCGTCGAGGAAGGCCAGTTCGCGGGTGCGGGCGAGGAACATAGGGTCAATATACTTCGGCGTATAATAAACGGAAGTATAATCATTTCCTGTAGTGGACGAGTCGCCCACAGCGGGCGGCTCGTGGATGCAAAGCCTTTTCAGTAATGGCTTTGAGACGCTGGCGCGGCTCAGGACACCCCATCCCGCGCCAATTCCTCAGCCGTCGCCAAGCGCGCGGTCGTGCCGGGTGGCGCCTCGTACCAGCCGGGCTCCACGCCCTCCAGCAACTCGTCGCGCACCTTCAGGATCGTGAACATCCCCGACATCGTGATGATGCCGTGCGGACCGCGGCTGCCCATCATCGGCAGGCTGTTGGGCGGGGTGAGTCCGGCGTGGTCGCCATCGGCCACCATGTCCTCCTCCATCGCCGCGTAGGCGGGAACATGCGCGTACAGCGCCTCGTCGATGCGCGCGAGGTCGACGCCGGTCGTGTTGGGCATGCCGTGCCCCATCTGCGTCATCACATGGTGGGTCATGTGGCAGTGCAGCGGCCAGTCGCCCGCCTGGTCGGCGACGAACTCGATCGTGCGTGTCGAGCCGGTGGGGACGAGGATGCTCGTCTCGCGCCAACCGCTCGACTCGGGCAGTTCGCCGCCATCCGTGGCCATGACGCGGAACGAGTGCCCGTGCAGGTGGATCGGGTGGTGGCTCATGGCGGACAAGTTGGCGAGCCGGATGCGCACGCGCTCGCCGCGCCGCGCCACGAGGTTCTGCGTGGCGGGGTGGATCTTGGCGTTCATGGTCAGCACGTTGAAGTCGACCATCTCGTTGGGATCGGGGCGGCGCGCGCCGGGCTCGATCTTCCACTCCGACAGCAGGATCGCGTAGTCGCGGTCGGGCGGAGGCGTGCGCTCCTCCTTGGGATGGACGATGTACAGGCCCATCAAGCCCAGCGCTTGTTGCGTCATCTCGTCGTGGTGCGAGTGGTACATGTACGTGCCGTGCTGCAGCAGCTCGTACTCGTAGACGAAGGTCTCGCCCGGCTCGATGGCGCGTTGGTGCAGGCCGCTGACGCCGTCCATGCCGCTCGGCACGACCAGGCCGTGCCAGTGCACGCTCGTCGCCACGGGCAGCTTGTTCGTGACGTAGATGCGCACGCGGTCACCTTCGACCGCCTCGATCGTCGGGCCGTGGACACGTCCGTTGTAGCCGTAGCAGCGCGCCGCGAGGCCGCGCGCGAACTCATGCTCGACCTCCTCGGCCACGAGGTGGAACACCTTGACGCCTTCGACCATGCGCCAAGGCAGGCTCGCGCCGTTGGGCGTGACGACTGGTCGCCGCGGGCCGCTCTTCGGCGGCGCTCCGGGGTGCTCGATCCCACGTCCCCTCGTCGCGTTCGCTTCGGGGTCCGCAGCCTCCCGAATCGAGGGCGCTTCGTCGAGTCGAGAGGCGGCGCGCAAGGCGGGGGCCGCGGCCGCCGCCACCAAGGTGGCGCGCAGCAAGTCGCGACGTGTGCTGGTCATGGCGTGTGGGTGCTCCAAGGAAGGGTGCGCGCCGCGGGGGCGCTCATGGGGGTGGGCATGCGGGTCAATGCCCCGCGACTTCGTCCGCCGCGTCGTAGGCGCCGTGGTCGGATGCGTCAGGCGCGAGTCGCGCGCGCGACAGGCTGCCGGCCTCGAGCTCGGCGAGGTCCAGCCGCGCGAGGCGCAGCTCGTGGCGCAGGCGCGCCGCTCGGCGCTCGGCCTCGAGTTCGCGGATGCGCGCGCGCAGCACGTCGAACGCGCCCACCTGCATCGCGTTGAAGTTGCGCAGCGTCTCTTCGACGAGGCGCCGCTCGGCCGGCACCAGCATGGTGCGGGCTTGCAGTTCCGCTGCGCGCAGGCCGCGCACGCGTTCGCGGAAGGTGCGCGCCGCCGAGCGCACCTCGACGGCCAACACCCACAACTCGTGCTCGGCCTGCGCGAGTCGGGCTCCGGCCGCCACGCGTGCAGCCGAGCCGCCGTCGGCGAGCGGCAAGGCGAGCTCGAGCTTGGGACCCAGGCCGAAGGAATCGGAGCCAGCGTCCTGCTTGGCGGCCAAGCCCACGCTGGCGTCCGGGGAGAACGACTCGACTCCGGCGATGCCGGCCGCCTGGGCCAAGGCGTCGAGCCTGGCGCGCGCGACCGCGAGGTCGAGCGACGCGGCCACCGCCCGCGACTCGATGCCGGCGAAGTCGTCCGCCCGCTCTTCGACCTTGGTCGTCGCGAGCTCCCAGTCGATGGATTCGCCCCACAAGCCCGTGGCGCGGTTGAGCGCCTCGCGCGCCTCGAACCACGCTTGTCGCGCGTCGAGGTGCAGCGCGGCGCGGCGCGCCGTGGCGGCGGCTTGGCTGGCGGCCTCGGCCGGCGTCGCGTTGCCCGCGGCCACCAGGTCTTGCATGAGTTCCTCCGCGGCGCGCGACGCGGCGAGTTGCGCGGATCTCTGGTCGAGTTCGGCGCGCGCGAGGCTGGCCTTGGCGTGCGCGCGCCGCGCGTGGAAGGTGGCGTCGACGAGCATGCGCACCACCTCGTGCTCCAACGCGCGCAGTTCGGCGTCCGCCTTCGCCTGGCGCAAGCGCAGCGAGACGACTTGCCACACGGGTTGCGCCAAGCCCAGATCGACTTCGGTGCCGTCGTCCAGCTTCACCAAGCTGGCGTCGAGCGTCGGAGTGGCCCAAGCCGCCGCCGCCACCGCATCCGCGGCGCCCGCGTCGAGGCGCGCCAGTCGCGCCTGCACGCCTTGGTGCAATCCCAGCGCGAGTCGCGCGCAATCGTCTTCGTCCAATCCGTTGTGCAAGAGCTCCTGCACCCTGCACGGCGCGTCGATGGGCGGCGCGGCCGGCGGCCAACCAAGTCGCTGCGCGGTCGCCTCGCCGACGCGCTCGCGCGCTGCGTGCGCCGAATCACGGGCCGACAAGCATGAAGCCGCAAGCAAGCCCGCGGCCAAGATGAGCGTGCGCAGGTGGATCACGCGAGTCGAGGCGCTCATCGCCCACCGCCTGCTGCGCTGCTTCGGGCTTCGTCCAAGCTGGTCGCCGCGGCGTCTCCTTCAAGTTGCGGCACGGGAGCCTCGTCGGCCTGCGACGAAGCTGGATGGTCCGGGCCAGGTTCCGGCCGCGCTGGCACCGCCCGGCAGCCCATCAGAGCCGAGTAGACGACGGCCAATGCCAAGCAAAGGTGCGCGCGCGAGTTCTTCTCCAAAAGTGCTCGCATGTCACTGCTGCCCGAGGCCGCCGCCTTTGACGCCCTCGCCCGCCGCACCCTCGCCCTTGGCGCGTTCGGCCGCCTCCTTCGCGCGCAAGGCCTCATCCTGCTTGGCGCGGATGTCCAAGGCCTTCTGCAAGGACTTCTTGGCGTCCTTCTTGTATTCGTCGAGCACGCGCGGCGACGACAAGCGCACGAGGCGGCCTTCGTGCACGACGATGGTGTTCTTGGCCACGGCCTCGCCCGTCACGGGACAAGTGGCGTTCTCCACATCGAACAGCTTGGGATCGAGGAGCTTGGCCAATGTGGCTTGCGCGTCTTCGACTGCGCGCGCGCCAGCCTCCTTGTCGGCCACCTTGAACTCGCGGCCTTGCAGCAGCACGAGCACCGGCTCCTTGGGCGCGCCCTCGCCCTCGAGCTTGCGTCCCGTGACGGGGCAGACGGTGTTCTCGATCTTGGTCGTGGTCGGGTACGAGGCCTTGTAGTGCGGTTCGACATCGCTCTGGATGTCCTTCACGCACGCCTTGCAGCAGATGTAGATGCGCCCGTACTTGGTGTCGGTGTGCAGGCGCGTGCTGATCGGCTTGCCCATGACGGGGCAAGTTGGATTGGGCCAGGCGGGCACGACCACTTCGGTCGCGGCTGGCGCGGGCTTGGCGGCGTCTTGTCGCGCGAGTGCGGATGAGGGTGCGGCGGCGAGCGTCGCGGACGCGACGACGAGAGCGACGGCAAGAGCGACGACGGGAAGCAGATAGGAGAGGATGCGAGCGTGTGCGAGTTGCATGGCGATTCCCTGGCATTCGTGGAGTGGAGCCGTCGCTGCGACTGGACGGCGAGGTGGAGCGGCGCGCACGCGCACGCTCGCGCGCGTCGGTCGGGCGACGCGCCAAGGTCGGCGCCAAGGCTTGCTTGGCGCATCCACGAAGCTCACAAGCGCAATGGGGCGCCCGGCGTGCCGGGCCGCTCGCCGGGAGCTGGTCCTGGCGCAAGCGTGCGCAGGTCGTCGACGATGCGCGGGAAGCAAGCAGGTGGCAGGCAGGCGCGCGCGAAGACCGGCGCGAGGCGCGCACCCTTCCACGCGGGCCAGGCGCAGTTCCGCGGGCACGGTTCGTCGTGCGACGGACTCTCGACGGTGCAGCAGCACTCCGTCTCGCGCGCGGACTCGTCTTGTTCCGAGGTCGTCGACTCGACCGCGCAGCACGACTCGTCTTGCGCTTCGCCCGTGGTCGCATCCGCGGGCACCATGCAGCACGCGTCCGCCTCGAAGCTCAAGGCGCAGCCGCACAAAGGCAGCGCGATCCCGGACGGAAGGATCCATCCAGGCAGCAAGCACGCGAAGAGCAACCAGCGGACCAGCATGGCGGTGGCGCGTCTTCGCGCCCTGCGGCGATTCTATTCCAAGCCTTGTCATCCTGCCATTCAGGACGGTTCAGGGGACGCGTTGATCCGCGGAGTGCCGTCCTGGGCCGCCAGCTCGGCTCTCCACGCTCGGCCCGACGGCCTTGCGGGTCCGTGCGCGCTTCAGGCGGGCGGCGGCGCGAGCGCATCCGCCGGCGCGGGCCCTGGCGCTCAGGGAGCAGCCATTCGGCTGGTGTGCGCCAGTCGCGCCAGTTGGCGGTCGTGCAGGCGCGGCAGGAGGATCAAGGCCGTGCTCGCGCCGATGGCGCACCACAACATGTCGCTCTGCGTGTCCCAGGCGTAGCCTTGGGTGCCGAGGAACGCTTCCGCCGCTTCGCTGGACACGAGCGCGGCGGCCCATTCGATCAACTCGTAGACCGCCGACAAGGCCAGCGCGAAGCACAGGACGAGGAAGGCCAACCAGCCACCTTGCTTGAGCGGCGAGGTGCGCACGATCAACTCGCGCGCCAGGATCGCCGGGCCGAAGCCCTGCCAGAAATGCCCGAGCTTGTCGTAGTTGTTGCGCGACTGCTCGAACCACTCGCGCACCCATTCGCCCGCCGGCACCAAGGCGTAGGTGTAGCGTCCGCCCACGCACAAGATGACCATGTGGATGGCGGCGACGAGCCAAGCGAGGCGTGTCAAGGGAAAGCGACGCGTCGTCGCCAGCAACACGACGAGGCCGACCATCGCAGGCATGGTCTCGAGCACCCAAGTCAGGCGATCGTGCGGCTCGATGCCCGACCAGAGCAGCACGGCCAGCACGATGGCCGCCAGCCAGGCGCGGAAGGCGGCGTCGCTCGCGATCATTGCTCGTCCTTCCGGCGGCCGCGCGTGTCGAGCGTGCGCTCGACCTTCAGGTGCAACACGCGCTCCAGTTCATCCTGCACCTCGCGTCCCTCGAGGATCCCCAGCGCCCTCGCGATGGCCTCGAAGGTCGACAGCCGCTCGGCTTGCGGATGCTTGCGCAGTTCGAAGCGTCGCGCCGGACCATCGGGCAGGCGCACGGCGACGAGCCGCGCCAGCGGCGCTTCCTTGGTCGCCATGCGCCGCGTCTGGCGCCAGTTGCCGTCCGGCACCACCAGCGTCGCGGGACGTGCGCCGACCAAGTCGCGCGTCAACTCGACCGCGCCTTCGACGGGGGACAAGAGCAGTGTCGCGCGCCCGGCCTCCTCGAGTCCTTCGTATTGCACGCGGTCCTCGGGCAGGCCCACGGCGCGCAGCTCTCCGCGCGCCAAGGTCAACGGCACGAGCCGCGCCGTGCCCGTGGTCTTGTGCACCTCGCGGCGATGGACGAGCACCACCACCTTCGTGCGGGTCTCGATGCGGCGCGCCTCGTCGCACAAGCACATGGCGACCGGCAAGGCGCAACGACCGCAGCGCGGCGCCACCGTGCGGCTTTGGAAGGGCGCGATGCCCTCGGGCCTGTGTTCGTGCGCGTCCGACTCGTGGCCCACGCCGCGCATCCTACGCGCGGGGCGATCCCGAGGTCGCGTCCCATCGACCGCGTCGCGCGGCTAGGATGCGCGGCATGCGCCTCGCCTCCGTCTTGCCGAGCTTCGCCATCGGCTTGCTGGCCGCCTGCGGGCCGAAGGAACGCGCAGCCGAGCGAGCCGATGGAGTCCCATCCGGCCCCGAGTCCGCGCCTCCCGGCATGGCGTGGATCCCGGCGGGCGAGTTCGACATGGGTGGCGTGGGACCCTTGGCGCGCGCGGACGAGTACCCCGTGCATCGCGTGCGCTTGTCGGGGTTCTGGATCGATCGCACCGAGGTGACGAACGCGCAGTACGCGGCCTTCGTCGCCGCCACCGGCTACACGACCGTGGCCGAGCGGCCCATCGACTGGGAAGTGTTGCGGCGCCAACTGCCCGAGGGCGCGCCCAAGCCCGACGAGTCGCAGTTGCAACCGGGTTCGCTCGTCTTCGTGCCGCCCGAGGCGCGACCGGACTTGGCGGACTACGCTAGTTGGTGGCGCTGGACGCCCGGGGCTTCGTGGAAGCATCCGAGCGGGGCGGGAAGCACCATCGTCGGCAAGGACGACGAGCCCGTGGTGCACATCGCGTTCGCGGACGCGCAGGCGTACTGCGCGTGGGCCGGCAAGTCGCTGCCCACCGAGGCGCAATGGGAGCGCGCGGCGCGTGGTGGACTCGACGGCCGGCGGAACGCTTGGGGCGACGAGCCCATCGACGCGCGCCGCGCCAACACCTGGCAAGGCGAGTTCCCCGTGTCGAACACGCGCGCCGACGGCCATGTCATGGCCGCGCCTGTCGCGAGCTATCCGCCCAACGGCCACGGCTTGCACGACATGGCCGGCAATGTGTGGGAATGGTGCTTGGACCTCTACGCCGAGGACGCCTACGCGCAAGCCGTGGCCGCCGCCCGCGGGGAGACCTTGGTCGATCCGCGCGGCCCCGCCCAAGCGCGCGACCCGCGCAACCCGCGTTCGCAGGACGCGCGCGTGCAGCGCGGTGGCTCGTTCCTGTGCAACGACTCGTACTGCGCTTCGTACCGGCCGAGCGCGCGCATGTCCTGCGCGCCGGACACGGGTTCGTCGCATGTCGGCTTCCGCTGCGTACTCGAAGTCCCCTGAGGAAGGGCATGGAAGGACCGGCACGCCGGCCGTGGCTTGCAGCCGATGCGAGCCGCGAACGACGCGTGGCCGGCGGTGTTCCGCCGGCCACGCGTGGCGTCATGGAGGCGAGGTCGATCAGGTCGCTGCCTTCTCCGTCTTCTTGGGCGCGACCCAGAAGCGCCCATCCGAGACATCGACCACGGCGACATGCCCGCGTTGGAGGCGACCGGCGAGGATCGCGTCGGCGAGCAGGTTCTGCACGTGCTTCTGGATGGCGCGCTTCAAGGGACGCGCGCCGTACTCGTCGCTCCAGCCGAGCCTCGCGAGCTCGTCTAGCGCCGCCACGGTCAGCTCGAGGCCGATCTCCTGCTCGGCGAGGTGCTTCCCGATGCGCGCTACCTGCACGTTGGCGATGGCGCGGATCTGCTCGGGCTTGAGCGCGTCGAACACGAGGATCTCGTCGAGGCGGTTCAGGAACTCGGGCCGGAAGTAGCCGCGCACCTGATCTTCGTGGCGCAGGTTGCTGGTCATCAGGACCAAGGTCTGCGTGAAGTCCACCGTGCGGCCCTGGCCGTCCGTGAGCCGTCCATCGTCGAGCAACTGCAGCAGCAGATCGAACACATCGGGGTGCGCCTTCTCGACCTCGTCGAACAAGAGCACCGCGTGCGGCTTGCGGCGCACGGCCTCGGTCAACGCGCCGCCCTCCTCGTGGCCGACGTAGCCCGGAGGCGAGCCGATCATGCGCGCCGTCGAGTGCTTTTCGCCGTACTCGCTCATGTCGAGGCGGATCAGGTTCGACTCGTCGTCGAAGAGGAACTCGGCCAGCGACTTGGCCAGTTCCGTCTTGCCGACGCCGGTCGGGCCGAGCAGCAGGAACGAGCCCAGCGGGCGCGTGGTTTCCTGCAAGCCCGCGCGCGCGCGGCGCACCGCCTGCGCGATGGCCTCCACCGCGTGGCGCTGGCCCACGAGGCGCGCGCCGATGCGATCCTCCATCTGCAGCAGCTTCTCGCGCTCGGTCTCCAGGAGCCGCGTGGCCGGGATGCCGGTCCAGCGGCTGACGACCTTGGCGATCAGCTCCGCGTCCACCGCCTCCGGCAGCAAGGCGCCCTGCGCCTGGGCTTCCTGCAGCTTGGCGACATTGGCCTCGAGGTTCGACTGCGCCGTGGGAAGCTCGCCGTAGCGGACCTTCGCCACGCGCTCGTAGTCGCCGTCGCGCTCCTTCTTCGCGGCTTCGTCGCGCAGCGCCTCGATCAGCGCCTTGCCGGCGCGGATGGCGACGATCAGCTCCTTCTCGACCGACCAACGCGCGCGCAGCGCCGTCGCCTCCTCCTTCAACTCGGCCATCTCGCGGCCGATGGCGGCCACGCGCTGCAGCGCTTCGCGGCCCTCGTCGCGCGCGATCGCCGTGCGCTCGATCTCCAACTGGCGCAGCTTGCGCTCGACGCCATCGAGCTCGCTGGGCAGCGAGTCGATCGCCGTGCGCAGTCCGGCGGCCGCCTCGTCGACGCAGTCGATGGCCTTGTCCGGCAGGAAGCGGTCGTTGATGTGGCGGTCCGACAGTCGCGCCGCGGCCATCAACGCCTCGTCCGTGATGCGCACGCCGTGGTGCACCTCGTAGCGCTCCTTCAAGCCGCGCAGGATGGCGACCGTGTCCTCGACGCTGGGTTCGCCCACCAGCACCGGCAGGAAGCGCCGCTCGAGCGCCGCGTCCTTCTCGATGTACTTCTTGTACTCGTCGAGCGTCGTGGCGCCGATGCAGTTCAGCTCGCCGCGCGCCAAGGCCGGCTTGAGCATGTTCGCCGCGTCGACCGCGCCCTCCGCGCCGCCCGCGCCGACCAGCGTGTGCAGCTCGTCGATGAACAAGACGATCGAGCCTTGGCCGCGCGCGATCTCCTCGAGCACGGCCTTGAGGCGCTCCTCGAACTCACCGCGGTACTTGGCGCCCGCCAGCAACGAGCCGATGTCGAGTGCCATGACGCGCTTGTTCTTCAAGCCTTCGGGCACGTCGCCCGCCACGATGCGCAGCGCGAGCCCTTCGGCGATGGCCGTCTTGCCCACGCCCGGATCGCCGATCAGCACCGGGTTGTTCTTGCGGCGGCGCGTCAGCACCTGCATCACGCGCCGGATCTCGGTGTCGCGCCCGATGACCGGATCGAGCTTGCCTTGCGTCGCGGCCTCGGTCAGGTCGCGCGCGTACTTCTTCAAGGCCTCGAAGCTCGCTTCGGGGTTGTCGGTCGTGACCTTGCGGTCCCCGCGCACCTCGACCAGCGCGGCTTCTAGGCGCTCGGCGCGCAACCCGCGCGACGCCAGCAGGCCGGCGACCTCGGGGCCGCCCTTCTTCGCCAGCGCGACCAGCACGTGCTCCGTGGAGACGTACTCGTCGCCGAGCTTGCGCGCGTACTGCTGGGCTTCGAGCAGCGTGTCGTTCAAGGCGCGCGAACCGACGAGCTGGCCGCCGCTCGAACGCGGCAGCTTCTTCAGCGCGGCGCGCAGTTCGCCCGCGAGCGCCTTCGGCTCGAGATCGAGCTTGGCGAGCAGGGCCGCCGTCACTCCTTCGGGCTTCTCGAACAGCGCCACGGCGAGGTGCGCGGGCGTGAGTTCGGGATGGCCTTCGCCTTGGGCGAGGAGCTGGGCGTCTTGGAGAGCGGTCTGGGTACGGATGGTGAAACGGTCGTTCATGTGGTGTCCCCCCTGGACGTCGGCCCTCTAGGCAACGCGCGTGCCAGCGGTGGAATGGCCCTGGCGGGGTCAAGAAGAGGGGGTGCCTCAGGCCTGAAACGCCAAAATGACACCAGAACATGTCAGATTGGCGGTTGTTTGGCGACATGGTGACATGTAGAAAATCTTGAAATACATCTCGACATGGCGTGATAGCGTGAACTAGACTACGCCAGCATGAGCGGCGACCCCTCCCTCCCGAGCTACACCCTCGAGCAGTTGGCCGAGGGCTCGGGCATCCAGGAGCGGACCATCCGCAGCTACATCGCGCGCGGACTGCTGCCGCCGCCTGACGGCCGCGGCCGCGCCGCGAGCTACGGTGCCGAGCACCTGCTGCGCCTGCGCTTCATCCAGGCTGTGCGCGTCGCCGCGCGCCCCTACGAACTGCCGCTGGCGAAGATCGAGGAGCTGCTGCAGACCCTGCCGCACGAGCAGGTCGAGCGCATCGCCAAGGGCGAGGAGCAGGTGCACGCGACCTTCGTCGACCAACTCGACCCGTTGTTGCTGCGCCGCAGCCGCGCCGAGCGCGAGCTGCCGCCGGATCTCGAAGCCTCGCGCGGGTTCCCGCACGACGCGTTCGGTGGGATGGAGAAGCGCTCCTTCCGCAACCTCTCGGCGTCCGTCGAATACTCGGCGCCCGAGCCGCTGCTCCCCGCGGGCAGCCACCTATGGAGCAGCATCGACGTGACGGCGGATCTGCGGCTGTCGATGCGCGGCAGCGACCCGGCCACCCAAGCGCAACTCGTACACCTGGCGGCGCGTTTGCGCAGCTGGCTGCAAGCGGGGCCACCGCGGTGAGCCCTCGCGCTTGATGCGGAGCTGACGCTCCGCCCTTGCCGCGCTCCACGCGGCGAGTCCTCGACGAAACGCACAGGCGTGTGCGGGCGCCACCGGTCTGCCCGTGCAACAGCCTCCAGAAGCCTCGACCGGCGATTCTAGGCCTTCACGAACCTCTCCGAATCAGGAACAGCACCACCATGACGCACCAGCCCGATCGCAAGGACTTCGACTTCAACGCCCGCTTCGACCTGCCCGTGTGCGACACGGCGGGCGGCCGGCGGCATCTGATCCTCGAGTTGCGCACGCCGCCCCGGCCGGAGCAGGCATCGCGCCAGCCGCTCGATCTCGTCTTCGTCATCGACGCCTCCTCGTCGATGGCGGGCGACAAGCTCGAGGCGGTCAAGCAAGCCCTGCAACAGGTCGGGGCCGGCTTGCGCGACGACGACAGCATCTCGCTGGTCAGCTTCGCGAGCGACGTGCAGGTCCACTTGGTCGCCGCGACCGCGCAACATGGCCATCGCGCGCTGTTCGTCCGAGAGGTGCAGGCGTTGTCGCCGCGCGGCAGCACCAACCTCTCGGGCGGCTGGCTGGCCGGCGTCGAACTGGCGCTGTCGCAGGCTGGCGCAGGACGTCGCCGCGCGCTGCTGCTGCTCTCCGACGGCCAGGCGAACCTGGGCGTGCTCGAGGCGGAGCAACTCTCGCAGCTGGCTACCGAGACGGCGCGGCGCGGCGTCGCCACGACCTGCGTCGGCGTGGGTGCCGACTACTCCACGGTGCAACTGGGCGCCATCGCGGACGCGTCCGGCGGACGTTTCCACCATGCCGACACGCCGGAGGCGATCGTCGCGGTGTTGACCGGCGAACTCGGCGAACTCGCGGAGGTCGCGGCCGAGCAACTCGAGCTGCAGCTCGTCGTGCCGCAGGGCTTCGGCGTGCAGGTGCTCGTCGGTGCGCCGACGAGCCACTCGGACGGTGTGCACCGCGTGCAAACGGGAACCGCATACTGCGGGATGACGCGCACGCTGGTGGTGGCCATCGATGCGCCGGCGCGCGGCGCGGGCTTCGTGCAGGAGGTGCGGGCGACGCTGGTCGGGCGCGACGCGTCCGGCGCGCCGCTCTCCTTCGAGGCGGGAGCTTCCTTGTCGTTCGGTGATGCACGCGGCCTTGCCGCCGGCGAAGCGGAAGTGCTGCTCGTGGCGCAGCACATGTCGGCCTGGATGCGCCAGCAGGCGCTGAACCACAACGAGTCGGGCGCCTACCACAGGGTGCGTTCCTTGGCGAGCGAGCACATGCAGCGCCTGCGCCTGCACGTGGGACACGTTGCTTCGGCACGCATGGTGCTGGACGGGCTCGACATGCAGATGAAGGCTTGCTACTCCCCCATGGAGGGGCGCGCGCTCAAGGAGAAGTTCGTCCTCAGCCGCAAGGAGCTCTACCAGGAGCGCGAGCTGCGCCGCGAGCAGGGCGACATGTCCTGACGTCGCAGGCCGCCCGCGGATCGCACGGTCCGCGGGCGGCCGTACTCTGCTGCCGCGAGCTTCGGCCTCCACGTCCACGTCCATCATGCGCACCTGCGTCCATCCGCTGCGCTTCCTCGACGGCCATTCCTTTCTCGAGCTCGACGGCGAGCTGTGGCTCTGCGACACCGGTTCGCCGCTGAGCTTCGGCCGCACGTCGCGCGTGCGTGCCGGCGGCCTCGAGGCGCAGGTGCCGGCCGACATGCTCGGCCTCGACGCCGACACGCTCGGCGGCTTCGTGGGCCGGCGCATCGCGGGCCTCTTGGGCGTGGACGTGCTCGCACGCCACGACTGGATCCTCGATCTCGACGCGGGCACGGCCACGGCGGGGGACAGGCTCGAACTCGCCGGCGCGTCAACTGCGCTTGACGACTTCATGGGCCTGCCGATCGTCTCCGTCGACATCGGTGGCCGCGCGGTGCGCATGGTCTTCGACACCGGCGCGCAGCTGTCGTACTGGGAGGACGACGCGTTGGCGGCGCATCGCGTGGCCGGCGAGCACGACGACTTCTTCCCCGGGCTGGGCGCGTTCCGCGTGCAGACGCACCACGTGCCGCTGCACCTGGCGGGGACGCCCCTGATGACGCGCTGCGCGCGCTTGCCGCGGCTCCTGGCCCTGACCCTCTCGTTGGCTGGAGTCGCAGGCGTGCTCGGGAGCGAGGTGCTGCACGACCGCGCGGTCGGCTGGTTCCCGCGCCGCGGGGAGTTGGTGCTCGGCCCGCGCGGTTAAGCTCGGGCGCCGCCTTCGTGCTCGGGCGAGGTCGTGCCGACTTCGGGAATCGGGGATAGTTGAAAGCTCGCGCAGGGCGCGGCGCAGGCCGTCGCGCTCGGTGCGCGGCGCCGAGGCGTTGGCCCGCTGGACGACGGCGATCGACGCCATCGCGTCCTCGGAACGCTACGCCGGACAACGCTGGCCTTCGGGAGCGAGGCTAGTCCCCCAGCTCGGCTTGCTGCCTCTGGAAGAGAATCCTCGCACGGGCCTGTGGGAGTTCCTTTTCGCGGTCTCGGGCGAGGAACCCGCGCGCTCCGCCGATGGAGCGTGCTTGCGCGACGAACAGGGCCGCCTCGTGCTCGACGACGAAACGGGCGTGGTGCTGGTCCTCGTCCCCGGCGGTCGCATGCCGCTGGAGCAGGGCCTGCGTAGCGACATCCCCGAGACGCACTTCGAGTTCGCCAAGCTCGACTTCGATCCGTTCTTCCTCGCCAAGCACGAACTCACGAACAGCCAATGGGACCGCGTCTCCACGCGTCCGTGGTTGTCCGGGCCGCTGACCGAACCATCGATGCCCGCCAGCGGCATGAACTGGCTGGAGGGCCGCGCCATGGTCGAGCGCCACGTCGGATGGGTGCGCCTGCCCACGGCGGCGCAGTGGGAGTACGCCTGCCGCGCCGGAACGCGAACGCCATGGTGGACGGGAGCCGACGAGGCGCTCCTCGTGGAGGCCGAGAACGTCAAGCCGCCCGGCAAGGAGGCGCGTCCCTTTCGCCGAGTGGGCCTCGGTCCGGCCAATCCATGGGGCTTCCACGACATCCACGGCAACGTGTGGGAGTGGTGCGCCGACGCGATGCTCTTGCAGTACGAGCGGCCCAAGCTGACCTCGCGACCCGGCGACGGCCTGCGCGAGCGCGAGAGCGCGTCCTACCGGCCCATCCGCGGCGGGGCCGCCGGCTATGGCCCGGCGGAGGCGCGCTCCTACTTCGGCACGGGCCTGCCCTTCGCGCACGGCGTCTCCGACGTCGGCATGCGTCTGGCGCGACCCGTGACGCGCTGAATCGAGTCGGGGCTCAGGGGATCCACTCGAGCGACAAGCCGTTGCTCAAGTTGAAGCTCGAGCTGGTGCAGAAGGTCGCGGCGTTGCGGTAGTAGGCCTGGTAGCGCCGTGTGCCTCCCGTCGCGGACACGCCGCCGACCACCGAAAGGCGCGGGTCGCCCGCGACGCCCGCGCCGAAGGCGAGTTGGCCTGTCGCGTCGGCCTGACGCCCGCCCAGTCGCACGACGGATCCGCCCAGGCAGCGCAACCCGTCGCCCAGCACGACGCCGAAGCCGCCTCCGGCCGCGTCGATCGACTGCAACAGCACCACAGGCGCGTTGGGCGGCAGTCCGATCGCGAGCAGGCCGACTCCATCGCGCGCCACGCTGGCGAGTCCCGTGGCCGCCAGGCGCGCGCCGCGCGGATCCGCCGAATGCCTGCAGCCGCGGCGGGACGCGCCGAAGTTGCCGCACGGGCATGGCGCAGCGCTGCCGTCGCCGGCGCAGAAGGTGGCGGCCGAGCCGGGCACGCGGGCCACGAAGATGTCCATCGCGCCGTTCGTGTCGTTGGCGACGAGGTCGCTGGCGGCGCTTTGGAATGCGATCCAGCGACCATCGGCGCTGAGCGCCGTGCGCGTCGATTGTCCGTTGCCGCTGGCGACGGAGGGAGTGCGGCTGATGAGATGGGTGGCGCCCTCGGCGCGGTCGCGCACTTGCACGTCGCGCTTGCCGTTGGTGTCGCCGGGCGCGAGGTTGGGCGCGTCGGAGTTGAATGCGACGAGGCGTCCGTCGCGCGACATGGTCACGCGTCCCGTCAACCCGAATGCGGTCGGAGGTCCCGCCGTGCCGGGCGCCCCGGTCGAGCTCGTGTCGATGCGTTCGATGCTGCCCGTGGCGCGTTCGAGCACGAAGAAGTTGCGCAGGGCGTCGGTGTCCTCGCTCACGAGCCCGGGATCGCTCGAATAGAACCCGATCACGCTTCCGTCATCGGAGATGGATGGATAGGTGGACTCGTGCAAGGACGGTGCTCCCGACAGTGCGCGTGCAGCGACATCGGTGCGGCCGAGCAACCTGTCGCGCCACACCACCGTGCTCAAGCCGGAGACCGCGCCAGGCACGAGGTTGGTGGCCGACGTGATGTAGACGACGAAGCGGCCATCGCCGGAGATGGCCGTGGCGGAGGGATCCTCGAAGCCGATGGAGCTGCTGTGCCAGTTGGCCTGCAAGCCGGCATCATCGACGCTGACGAGGTCGATCGCGCCGGTGGAGAGGTCCGCCACGAAGGCGTCGTAGTGGCCATTCACGTCGCCCAAGGGGGGCAGCAAGTCCTCGGCTTCGCTGTAGAAGGCGACGTGACCGCCTTCGGCGGAGATCGACGGGCCGTAGGAGTTGCCGGAAGCCGCGGATCCGGTCGTCGGGTGGCCCGCGGCGACCAGGCTTGCAAGGCGCGTGCGTCCGGTCGCGCGGTCGCGCACGTAGATGTCGTGCACACCGTTCGTGTCGGGATTGCCGACGAGATTCGTGGCGATGCTCGCGAACGCGACGAAGCGCCCATCGGCCGAGATGGAGGGATGGAAGGAGCGTCCATCGCCCTGCGCGCCCGATTGGTCGGCGACGCTGACGCGTTCGGTGACTCCGAGCGTCCGATCGCGCACGTAGACGTCCTGAACACCGTTCGTGTCGCCGGCGACCAGATTCGAAGCGGAGCTGGCGAAGGCGACGAAACGGCCGTCGGC
>Ga0172367_10002213_pt1 | contig 26891 bp, 26 predicted proteins | sample Lak10m_FD_114542 | JGI IMG/M metagenome (GOLD analysis project Ga0172367, IMG submission 114542) | Freshwater microbial communities from Kabuno Bay, South-Kivu, Congo - kab_022012_10m | ecosystem: Environmental > Aquatic > Freshwater > Lake | place: Democratic Republic of the Congo: South-Kivu...
TAATTTTAATAATTTTAATAATTTTAATAATTTTAATAATTTTAATAATTTTAATAATTTTAATAATTTTAATAATTTAAATAATTTTAATAATTTTAATAATTTTAATAATTTTAATAATTTAAATAATTTTAATAATTTTAATAATTTTAATAATTTTAATAATTTTAATAATTTAAATAATTTTAATAATTTTAATTATCAAATAAAAAAAATTGAAATAATTAATATTTGTATGCTTCATAAAGTTAATAATATTAACTATCACATGAGCTACCGTGTCGCAGTCGTTGTTGTCTCTCAGGTTATTCCTGTTATGGATCCATTGGCTGAAGCTATTAATGCGTCTATTGTTCAAGCTAATCAGGGCCGTCTCAATGCTGGCATTAAGAGCAGCGAGGAGGTACTGATTGAGCGGACTAAAACGCTTTCGCTTATGGAAAAGTCGGAGGAAGAACTGGCACGTGCGATCAAGGCTTCTAAAATGGTACATGCTACGATCTCTGACGAAGAGAGACTGGCACGTGCTATTGAGGTTTCTAAGATGGAACATGCTACGAAGATCTCTACGGCTGTGGAAAGTGTGGAATACTATGGCAGGAGGTTGACTTCTGCCTATGCGATGGGAATTGGTCAGATGATCCAGAACATTGAGGCCCTGTTTTTGGAGGGTGTTCGTGAACTGGTTAATCTTGATTGTTCCTATGCTGGTGTTTACACTTTGGAGAAGATTAAGGCGGGAGCTCAGTTTCGTGTTTCTAATCGTGTTTCTGGTCGTTTCATGGGTGATCCCCTTGAGCGGAACTAAGCAACATCTCATCCGTTGTTTGTATTAAAAAATTTTTTTAATATAATTATTATTTAGATTTTAGATAAATAAAAAAAATTGAAATAATTAATATTAATATTTCTCATATAGTATTTATTTATAAAAATGGGCTTTGTCTATATTTGTACGAACTACAAATCCCTAATCCTGACTAACAACAAGTCACAGGAGTCACAGGGGAAACAGACTGTGGAGACCTATGGTAGGGTTTTGACTAATGCGTATGTTACTAAACAGACCCCTATGATTGAGAAGTATGAGGGGTTATTCCTGAATACTGAAGATATTTTGGTTTGTTTGGATGATTCGTACACTACTGACAAACTCCGTGCGGTTGCAGCCACTCGTACGTGTTTACAGGAACGTGCGTCACGGTACATTGGCGACGCTATGTGAACAGAGTTTCTGTGTTGTTATTAATATTAAAAAATTTTTTTTAATATAATTGTTCATTACATGTTTTTTTGGACCATACCATTTTATTATATTTATTACAAAATTCTTTAGTTACAAAATCTATACATTCTTTATTAGCAATTCTACAAGAACCATAAATATTATTATTTTCATGACAATTATTAATATCAGACTTAATTTCAAATTGTGAATTAGGATCAGAACACATTTTATTATTTAGAATATTATAAATATATTTAAAATTTCCTCCATTAATATTATTATTATCAGGTAAATATTTTTTTTGTATTAAACAACAAGATAAATTATTAAAATATTCTTTATAATTTTTTTTTAAAAGTAAAAGTAATAAAATAAAAATGAAAGTTAATAAAACAATCATATTATTATTATTATATAGAAAAATTATATAAATATATATATTTTAATAATAATAATAAAATGGATGAATATAATTTTGAAGAAATAGTAAATGAATTATATGAAAAATTGAATGATAATAAAAATAATGAAAATAATAATAATATATTAGTGTTACCTAAAAATATAATAGAATATACAACAACAAAAATTTATTGGAAAAATGTGAATGAATATTTAAATATTATAAATAGAGATTCGAATCATTTTTTTGATTTTTTAAAAAATGAGTTACAAAATCAGAAATTAAATTGGTATTCATCAGATATAACAGAAGGGATTGTATTTCATAATAAAAATAAAAAACAAAATGATATATCAAATTTATGTTTAAAATATATAAATATATATGTTATATGTTCAAGTTGTAAAAAAAATAATAGTATATTAAATAAAAATAATAGATATTATGATTTTGAATGTTTAAATTGTGGATTTAAAAAAAATTTTAAATAAGAAATATAATTTATACTAGTATTTGTAATATTATATTTTAAAATTTTAAGTAAGAATATAATTTATACTAGTATCTGTAATATTATTAACATTATTTTTTAAATTAATATATTTAACTTTATATTTATTATATTTTTTTGTAATTAAATGTAATTTTAATTCTAAATCTAAAATATCATTAGATTTATATTTATTATTAATAATATTAATATTATCTGAATATGAATTTATTTTTTTATCTTCAAAAATTAAAAATTCATCATTTGTTATTAAATGTTTTGCTAAATAACCTAAATTTATATTTATTTTTAAAAATGGAATAAATATTTTTATTTTTAAATTTATTCTATTAACATCTAAAATTAAATTTAAATGTAATTTACAATAATTAATAAAATTAAGATATGAAGATTCATTTAAATTTTGTTCAGTAATATTAAATAATAAATATAATATTTTGCCTATAAAATTAAAATCATTTGGTAATATAGAAATTTTAACATCATATAAATTTATAATTTTATCAGAATTAAATTTAGTCCATTTAATAAAATCTTTTTCTTTTTTTAAATATTTATACATTTCTAATGGATTTTCAATAATTTTTTTAATTCTAGTATCAAAATTAATAGGAATAATATTTTTATTAATTTTATTTTGAAAATAAATATATGACTTATTTTTATAAAAATAATGTAAATAATTTAATTTTTTTGATAAATTTTGCCAATTTAATTTATTACATATATCTATTAATATTAAATTTGTATATATTATTTCTTTTATTTTATTTACTTTCTCATCAGTTAATAATTTTCTAAATAATATACATGAAATATTATTAGAACTTAATAATAATATATTTAATATTGTTTTATGTAAAAAATCATTATAAAATTTAGGATTATATGTTATAGAAATAAAATTTGAATTTATTAATTCTATAAATAATTTAATAAAATTATTATATAAATTTTTTAATTTAATAGGAATATTTAAATTATCATTTTTATATAATTTGTAATTAAAAAAACTAATATATAATATATGATCAAAATTATTATCTAATTCATGTCTATTATATTTTAATGGATAATTATAATTATTAAATAATATATTTAATATTTCTATTATTTTTTCTGAATTATTTTTATATTTTTCTGTTAAATTAATTATATATAAATTTGTATATGAATTATTTTTAATTACTTCTAATTCATCTAATTTATTATTAAATAAATTATTAAATAATAATATATTACTTAAATAACTTTCTTTTTCATAATATTTTAATATATTATCAATATTATCATTATCAATATTGAAAATTTTTTTAATAATTTCTATTGTAAAATCTTTATTATTATAACTTTCATATAATATATTCATATAATTAATATTTAAATTTGGTGAAAATATGTACCATTTATAATTATCAAAATTAATAATTTGTGAATTATTAATTGTAATTATATTTTTATTAATATCTTTAATTAATACTTTTATAATTTTACTTTCATTATTATTAATAATTATATAATAATAATTATTTATTTTAATATCATTTAATTTTATATTTTTATTATAATTATAATAATAAAATTCTTGAAATGTCATATTAATATCTAAATTATTTAATAATAAATTATATTTAAAATTTTTTAGTAAATATGCATAATTAAATAATATATTTTTTACAACTAAATCTTTATATTTTATTAATATATAAAATATACATAATTTTATTATATTTAAATTTATCCAAAAATTTGATATTATTATTTCTATTTCTAAATTACTTAAATTTAACAATTTTATATTATTTATATAATTATTATTTATTATATCAAAAAATAATTTTTTTTTTGTTAATAATACACTAAACTCATAAAATTCATAATTATATTTTTCTTTTATTATCTTTTTTATATTATAAAAAAAATCTAAGTTATTATTTATATTTAAATTTAAAGATGAATATATTATATATGGACTAAATATCATATTATTTATTACTATTAATTCTAATGGAAATATTAATGGTACATAATTTATTCCATGATATTTATTATATATTGGTACTCTTATTATATTCGTTTTGATATCTACACTAATTAAATTAATAATATTATTTGTTTTTTTTATTATAAATTTATTTAATATTAACTTATTTTCATGTAATATTAATAATTTATATATCATTTTATTATTAATGATATGATTTAATTATTTCTTAAATCAATAATTATACTTTATTTTTGTGTTTCAGATACAACTTTATATATCTGTTTTTTATAATCTTCATATGATTTCTGCCATAATAATGCTGCATCTATATTCGCGGCCGATTCAAAATTTGGGGTTGATAACAATGATATTATACTCATTAATATTGTATGTACTGATTGTGATGGTGTCCATCTTTCATTCATTTTTTCATAATTAAATTCATCTAATCCATTATGTAATATACTAATACATACTTTACCATCAGTATATATATTTGGATGTGGAAAAATAGTATTAAATTTAAAAATAGGTGGTACATTTGGATAATTTTTACAAAATTCAAATTGACATTTAAATATTCCACCTTCAAAAATTGTTTCTAATGGTCCAAAAATTAATACATTCCATTTATATATATTTTTATCATCTATTTCTATGCTATATAGACTATTTACATCACTTAAATAATGTTTATATTCTGTTTGTAATCTTTTAATAGCCATATTTTATTATATTTTTAATTTATATAATAAAATATTTATTATTCAACTTTTTTTAACCCTTTATAGTAATATTTGTTATTGATAAATTATTAAAATAATCTTTCATATAATCTATATGATCTCCCTGAAATTGTATTGTATTATCTTTATAATTTCCATTACAACCTTTTTTTTTTTTTATATTTTTTAAATGTTCTTTTATTTCATCTTCTGTTATATTCCATCCTGATATATTTGTTATTTTTTTTCTTCCATATACTTCTAACCATATTGTTATATTATTATCATTTACACTTTCTGTATTACTTATATTATCAAATTGATTTATCATTAAACATTATAATACTTTTTTTTTTAAATTAAATTATTAATGGAGCTTTTATTAATGGATATGGTTTATAATCTTCTATTATATAATCTAAATATGATGAATTTTCTATATCCTCTAAATCTTTAAAATCTTTCATTTTTAATTTTGGTAATTTATTAGGTATTCTTGTTAATTGTTCTTTTATTGCATCTATATGATCTCTATATATATGATAATCACCTAATAATAAATTTACTTTATATGGTTCTAAATTTGTTAATTTACCTATTATATTTAATAATAATGATGTTGACGCTATATTAAATGGTAATCCTAAAAATAAATCTGCTGATCTTTGATACATATTACAACTTATATTTTTATCTTCTACATAAAATTGTATTATTATTGAATGACATGGAAATAACACACCTTCATTTACTTGTTCTGGATTATAACATGTCATTAATATTCGTCGTGATGTTGGATTCGTTTTTAATTCTTCTATTACATATTTTAATTGATCTATTCCCTTTTCATTATCATTATTATATTTTTTATTAAAAAAACGCCATTGATAACCATACATTGGACCCATTATACCCTCATCATAATCTAAACCCATTTTATTTATAAATTCTTTAGTTGTATTTCCTTCCCAGATTTTTATACCCTTTTTTTTTAATATATTAGTATTAGTGTCACCTCTAATAAAAAATATTAATTCTTCAACAATACCTTTCCAGAACATTTTTTTAGTAGTTAATAAAGGGAATCCATATTTTAGATTACAAGATAATTTATTATTAAATTTAGATATAGTAATGGAATTTCTAGTATTACGTGTATTACCGTATAATAAGACATTATTTAATAATTCTAAATATTTTATTTCAATATTAAATTTATTATATCCTTGATAAAAAGTTAATAAATATACATTATTATCATATATATTTAAATCTTCTAATGTTATATTATTTATCCATTTTATATTATATTTATTTATATCTATAAATTTATCACATGTAAATTTATTATTTATTTTTGTATAATATATTTTATCACATCCATAATGCATTAATGCTTGTTCATATATTGTTACACCTCCTATAACCCATATTTCGGATTGTATATATTTTATTGTTTCATTATATGCTGTTATAAAATTTTCAAAATATTTTATATCATTATTTGTATTTTTGTTATTTAAATTAATATAATCTTTTGATATAACAAAAGATAAACGATTTTGTAAAGGTTTATTATTTAATGATTTAAATGTATTATGACCCATTATTAATATATTTTTTACTGTTATTAAATTTAAATATACATTTGATATTGTTAAATTTTTAAAATATGTTATATCAGTAATAAATTTCCATGGTATTTTATTATTATTTCCTATTCCACCATTTAAATCACTTGCTAATATTATATAATATTTTTTCATATTCTATTTAATAATAAATTATAAATAATAAATTTTTATATCATTAAATTTTTAATTTTTTATTATGTTAGTTTTGGAAATATTTCAATATTATTAATATCTATTTTTTTTATATTTTCTAATTTTTTATTTTTTATTGTTATATATGGTGGTAATCTTGGATTAAATTTCCTTTTATATACTTCTGCATTTTTTTTCCTTTCTTCTGCACGTTTTGATATAAATTTTACTGGTTCATTTGTTTTATTATTAAATTTATTTAATGTTAAACAATTATTATTTTTTTTATTTTTTTTTTTTATATTATTATTATTATTATTATTATTATTATTATCATTTAGTTCATCTAAATTAAAATGATTAATAGTTTTATAAATAATAGATTTCATTTCTTCATTTTCACTATTATCATCATCATCATCATCATTATTAAGTTCTTTAAGTTCAAAATCTTTATTATTATAGTTATTTTCAATATATATATCGTCAGTATACATTATAATAATAAATAAAATAAATTAATCTTTTAAATATTTATAATTATTTTTAATATAATTAATAATATCATTACAATAATCGGAAATATAAAGTTTATTAAAAAGATTAAAAATATCATGAACTTTATTATTTTTTAAAATAGGTTCTTTAAGATATTTTTTCCATCCAGTATTTTCATTATCATCTTGTGCGAGGTTTTTTAATTCTAAAACAATATCATCAATATACCATCCTTTTTCAAGATAATCATTAACATAAAAGAAAGCATTAACATTAAAATATTTTTTAACATCTTTATTACCCCAATATATAGGAACAGACCCAGCGATAAAAGGTAATAAAATTTTTTCAGTAACATAACCATTAATATTATTATTTTCAATAGCAAAAACAAATTTAAAATGTTTATAAATATCAGGTAATGGTACTTTTTTATCTAAAATATATCCTTCGGTATTTAAATTAGGCCCAAGACTTTTAATTTTATCATTTTTTTTATCATATAATTCAAATAATTTACTAAATAAATCATTTCTTATTTTTTGTGTAAAATTAGAACCTATATATATAAAATCATATATTTTATCATTAATATTAGAATATTTATTTATATTATTAAAATCTAAATCAGTATATAAAATAAATGGTACATAAAAACTTTTTTCATTTTTTGTTATAAAAAATAATTGTTCTTTCCAATATGATGGACATTTATTTGAAAACATCCCTGGATCTATTATTAATTCTGTTGAATATGGATCATCAATATTTTTTATTATTGGAATATATGTATTAAATTCACATAATGGTAAAACATTATTTTTTAAGTTAACTCTATATGGTTCACCACTAACAGAAATATATGGACAATCATAATTAAATTCAGGTTCTCTATAAAAATGTGTACCTCTTAAAACTAAATCAGGATTATTATATTTATTATCAAAATCAAAAATAATATTTTTATCAGGAAAAGCATGTTTAAAAATAGTTTTATAATATAAAAACCCTAATTCTTGGCCACCTAGGCCTTCAGATTTAATAATAAAGTCATTATTATTATTAATATGTATATAACTAAGTTCAGAATTCATTTATTAAATATTATATTTTATTTTAATAATTAAACGATAATAATTAAAATATTAATTATTAATATCTTAATTAATATATATATGGATATTTATAAACCGGAAAATATTTTAGTAACAGGGGGTTGTGGTTTTATAGGTTCAAATTTTATTAATATATATAAAAATTTATATTCAAATATTAATATTATAAATATTGATAAAATTGATTATTGTTCTAATAAAGATAATATTAATCATGATAAATTAATTATTGGTAATATTAATAATAAAGAATTAATATTATATATTTTAAATGAATATAATATAGATACTGTTATTAATTTCGCTGCTCAAACACATGTTGATAATTCATTTGGTAATTCTTTACAATTTACTCAAGATAATATTAATGGTACACATAATTTATTAGAATGTTGTAGAGAATATAATAAAATAAAAAAATTTATTCATATATCTACTGATGAAATATATGGTGAAGTTGATTTAAATGACAGTCCATGTAATGAAAAAAGTTTATTAAATCCAACTAATCCCTATGCTGCAACAAAAGCTGCAACTGAATTTATTGTAAAATCTTATTATTATTCTTTTAAATTACCAATAGTAATAACAAGAAGTAATAATGTATATGGTCCTCGTCAATATCCAGAAAAAGTAATACCAAAATTTATAACATTATTAAAAAATAATAGAAAATGTACAATACAAGGAACAGGTGAAACACGACGTAATTTTATACATGTTAATGATGTAGCAACAGCACTTGATCATATAATAAAATATGGTTTAATAAATAGTATTTATAATATAGGTACTAATAATGAATATTCTGTATTAGAAATAGCAGAAAAAATAATAAATATATTAAAACCAAATGAAGATTATAATAATTATATAGAATATATATCAGATAGAAATTTTAATGATTATAGATATTATATTGATTCAACTGAATTAAAAAAATTAGGTTGGAATGAACAAGTTAATTTTAATGATGGATTAAATGAAACTATAAAATGGTATATTAATATATAAGTTATATAAAAATATATTATTATATTAATATATTTAAATATTAATGTTACAACTAATTATTATTAGTTTATTAATAAATAATTCATTTTGTTTTATATTACCTTTAACATTTAAATATTGGCATTCAATAACATTAGAATCACAAATAGATAAAACAAAACCATATATATATAATATAGGAAATTTACCATTAATAACGTGGTTTAATAATGAAAGTAAACCAATAACACATATAAATATATGTAATCATTTAGGATCAAAATTAAGTAATGGACAAATAAATAATAATAATTTAATATGTCCATTTCATGGTTATAAATATAATAAAACAAATGAATTTGGAACAACAATATTACATGAAAATAAAATCTGGTGGTCATATAAACCATTTAATAATTATCCATACAATATACCATTAAATAATAATAATAAATATGAAAAAATAGAAATAATAAAATTAATTAATACAAATTTTATAGATTGTATATTAAGTATATTATCTATAAATAATATTAATATAATAAGTAATTATTTATTTAATGATGATAATTTAAAAAACTATAAAATAAAACATTTTAAATATAATAATATTAAAACTGAGTTTTTTTTTCATAATAAACATTATAATATAATATATAAATTTTTATTTCCATATACTATTATTATTATTATTAATAAAAATAAATATAAAATTATAATTACTATTAATTTATTACCATTAAACGAAAATAAATCAAAAATTTTTATTAATATTAAATATAATATGAATATTATATATAAACCTTTATTAATAATAATATTATATAAAATTATTAATAATTATATTAGTAAATTAAATAATTTAGAAAAAACTTCTTATTTAAAACAAATTATTACAAATAATAATAATGAAGAATTATTAATCGAAATTAAATCATTATTTGAAAAATATTTATTTCCTAATGAATATTGTATTAACCATTTTATTAAAAATTTAAGATATTATTAAGCTGTTATACCTGTTCCTGGTTCTTTTATTTCTAATATTTTTTGTAATTTACTATTCGGTTCATATATAATTCTTATTGTATTTTCTGTATTATTTTCATATCTATATCTAACATCACATATATTTTCATCTGCTTTTTTTACATTTATAATATCTATAATTTCTTTAAAATGTAAACTTAAATCATATTTAATATCATCTATATTACATAAATTTACAGTTTTTAATTGATTAATATATATATATATACCTATTCCTATTATTATTATTATTAATATTAATAATTTTTTCGTATTTTTTCTCATATATTATTTATTATAAAATATATTTTCAATTGTATTATTTAAATTTTTAAATTTATTTATATCTAAATTATTTAAAAATTTAGTTAAATTTTCATTATTTATTTCATTAATAATTTTATTAATATATTCAGGTGCTAAATGTATTGTATCTTCAGCATATTTGATTTCTTTATCACTTATACCATATGCTAAACCATATATATTTTCAATATTATATTTTTCAATATATGGTCCAAAAAAAGTACTTTTTAACCATGTTTTTTTATCAATATCTTTAATATCATAAATTATTGTAATACAACCACATAATAAAGAAATACAAAATAAAAAAGTTAATGTATCATAACAAATAAAATATTTATGTGTATTAAATATATAAATATATTCATCTGGTAAATGATCCATTGTAATTTCTGTATCTGTATTTGTATGATATATATTTAATATATTAATATTATTATATGTTAATATTTTATTAACTTTTCTTAATGTATAACATACATTTTTTTCTCGTTCTAAATTTAATTTTTTAATAGTTGGATATCTATATAATAAAGTTAATGTTTGATATATTTCATCATTATTAAAATGATTTTCATAATTAAAATAATATATAAGATCTTTTTTATTCCATGTTAAATATATATCTTTTCTATAAATATAACCTAATGGTGCTAATATCCATCTTATTACATATAATGCATTTAATGGATTATATTCTATACATTCACTATAAATAACAATAGTTTTATTTAAATCTATATTATCTAAGTTATTAATTATATTATTAAAAATAATATTTGTTTTATGATTTGATATATTATAATTTTCACAATATATATAAACATTATAATTATTTTTTGATAATAAATTAGCAAGATAATATAAAACAACTAATCCACCTGTTCTATAATTATCTAATCCACATGGAACATAAACAATTATATTTATATTAATATTATTAAATAATAAATTAATATTTTTATTATTATTAAATTTAACAAAATTTTTTATAAAATCTTTAATATTTATATTTTTTTTATAATTTTTAATTTCATTTAAATTATATATAATTTCATTTATATCTTGTATATTTTCTTTTTCCATATATTCCCATAAATTTGGTGTTGATTTTAATAAATCTGTTTTTAATACATTTATTTTTGGTTTTATTATTACATAATAATTATTATATAATATATTATAAATATTATTACTAAATTCTTCAAAATAACAATATTTATTATTATTAATATTTACATAATTAATTATTTCATCATTATTTAAATATATTATATTTTCAATATCAAAATATATAGTCTTATATAATAAAATATTTTCATTATTTACAAAATTTATTATTATATTATTATTAATATCTAAATTATCTAATGTTGTTATATAATTATTATAAATATTATTTAATTTATTTTCATTATTTATATTATAAATATAAGTATTTATTTTTTTATTTAGTAAATATCCTAAATATAATATATTGTTATATTTATTATTAGTTATTATTTTATTATCTAAATATAATATTATATTCATTTATATTATATTATATTTTATATTTTTTTTGTTTTCTATTCGTTTAATATATTATATTATTTATTAATATATTTAATGGAATTAATTGATTATAATTATATATTTACTTTTGATTGGTTTAGTTGTAATATACAAGTATGGAATATTTTTTTAGATAAATATAAAAATAAATCTAATTTAAATTTTTTAGAAATTGGTACTTATGAAGGTAAATCTACTATATGGTTACTTGAAAATATATTAACAGATTCAACATCTAAAATTACATGTGTGGATACATTTGAAGGTTCTATTGAACATGAAAATACAAATGAAATTATTTATAATTTTTTACATAATATTAAAAATTATAATAATAAAGTTAATGTTATTATTGATTATAGTCATAATTACTTAAAACAAGTTAAAAATGAAATATATGATTTTATATATATAGATGGTGATCATTGTAGTAAATCAGTATTAGAAGATGCTGTATTATCATTTTTAATTTTAAAAATTAATGGTATTATTATATTTGATGATTATGAATGGAAACACTTTGAAAATGAAATATATAATCCTAAATTAGCTATTAATTCTTTTTTAAATATTTATCAAGATAAAATTGAAATATTATATATTGGTTATCAGGTTATAATACAAAAAATAAAAAATTGAAGATTTTTTTATTTATTAATATTTTCTTATATATTAATACTTAAAATGATTTATACTTTACCATCAGGTAAATATTATATTGGTGATATTTGTTATGCCCTTAGTAATGAAAATTATGAAAAATGTATTGATGAATATGAATATATTATAAATAATATTAAAGTTGTAATAGCATGGATTGGAGATGATGGTGAATATATAGGAACAAATAAAAAAATATATGGTGTTGATTCAGGTAATATAGGTATGGTTCATGAAAATTTAATTGATGAAAAAAATAAAAAATATTGTGAATATTATTGTCATACATTTACATCTGATATTACTTTTAATTATGATGAAAATAATAATATTATTTATATTAAAAGTGATGATTATAAATTAAATATTTATATAGATGATAAAAATAATGATGATGATGAAAGTAAACAAGAATTAGTAATTAATAAAATTATTAAAACATTACAAATTACAACAGAATCATTAGAAACATTATTTAAATTATATTTAAATAAATATTAAATTATAATTAATAATTATGAAACTTTCAGATTATATAGTAAATTTTTTTTATAATAATGGTATTGATACTGTAATGTCAATAACAGGTGGTTTTGCTATGCATTTAAATAACTCATTTGGAAATCATGGAAAATATAATATATATTATAATCATCATGAACAAGCATGTGGATATAGTGCTATTGGTTATTCTAAAATAACAAATAAACCATCAATTGTATGTATTACATCTGGTATAGCATCATTAAATGCTGGAACAACATGTTTAACAGCATATCAAGATAGTGTACCAATATTATATATATCAGGACAAGTATCATCAGAATTAATAAAAAATAAAAATTTAGAATTACGTAGTTATGGATTTGCTGATAGTAATATTATAGAAATAGTAAAACCAATAACAAAATATCAATGTGAAATATATGAAATAGAAAATTTACAAAATATATTAAATAATATAATAATAAATTTAACATCAGGAAGATTAGGACCTGTATGGTTATCTATACCATTAGATATTCAAGGAAAAACAATTAATGAAGAATTATTAAATAGTTATTATAATAATAAAATTATAAAAACTATTAATAATAATATATATAATTTTAATTTAATTTATGAATATTTATTAAACTCTAAACGTCCACTTATTATTGGTGGTAATGGTATTAAATTAAGTAATTGTATTAATAAATTTAAAAACTTTATTAATAAATATAAAATACCTGTTGTTGTTTCAATGTTAGGAACTGATATTATAGAAACAGATAATATATTATATTCTGGTAGGATTGGTATATATGGTAATAGACATGGTAATTTTACATTACAAAATTGTGATTTAATATTATCTTTAGGTTGTAGAATGTCACAAGCTATTATAGGATATAATAATAATTGGTTTGCACGTGATGCTAAAATTATTTATTTAGATATTGATGAAAATGAGTTAAATAAAAATAATATTAAATATGACTTAAAATTAAAAATTAATTTAAATGATTTCTTTGATTATTATGATTTTAATATAATAGATTATAGTGAATGGATAAATAAATGTAATCATTGGAAAACAAAATGGATAAATGAACAACCATTATATAAAGAAAATATTATAAATCCATATAATATATTATATGAACTATTTAAAATATTACCAGAAAATAAAAATATAATAAGTTCAACAGGTTCAATAATTACAAATTTATGGCATATTATTAAAATAAAAACAAATGATAATTTTATAATAAGTTCACAAGGTGATATGGGTTTTGAAATTCCTGCAAGTATAGGTGCATATATAGGAAATAATAATTTAACAATAGTTATATTAGGTGAAGGATCATTTCAATTAAATATACAAGAATTACAAACAATAGTACATCATAATTTTCCAATTAAAATATTATTATTTAATAATAATACTTATGGTGCAATACAAATAACTCAAAATAATTTTTTTAAAAATAATTTTGGAATTGATAAAGATTCAGGTATTTCTTTTCCTAATACTGAAAAAATATGTTATGCATATAATATTAAATATTTATGTATTAATAATAATAATAATGAAAATTATAATAAAATATTTAATGATTTTTTAAATTATAATAAACCTATTTTATGTGAAATATTTTGTTGTGTACAATGTAGATATCCTAAATTAAGTGCTATACAAAATAATGATGGTACATTTAAAAATAAACCATTTGAAGATATGGAACCTTTTTTAGATAGAAATGAATTTTATAATGAAATGATTACTAAACCTCTTGACTAAAAAATAGATATATTTTTTCACATATATAATCAACATCCTGAATTGTCATTCCATGATGTGCACCTAATAAAAATCCTTCTTTCATTATTTGATCTGCATTTTGAAATACTGTTAAATATTCACGATATGCTGAATGTCTTGTTATATTTCCTGCAAAACATACTCTTGTTTGAATATTATTATTTTCTAAAAATGTTAATAATTCTAATCTTTTTTCTGTTAATAATGGTATAGCTAACCAATTATAATTTATATTATCTTTAGGTAATTTAATTTGTTTAATATTTTGAAGTTTAAATAAGTAATAATTAAATAATGTTCTTCTAATAGATAAAATATTATTTAATTTATTTAATTGAACTAATCCAAAAGCGGCATTCATTTCAGAAGATTTTAAGTTATATCCAATAACATTATATAAAAATTTATAATCATAAGGTATATTATCTATATTATAATTAAATCTATTATATATATTTTCATTATTGTCTCCTAAACGTCCCCAATCACGATACATTAATGCAATATTTAATAATTTTTTATCATTAAACATTAACATACCACCTGAACCACCTGCTGTTATTATATGACTAGAATAAAAACTAGTTATTGAAATATCTGTTTCTAATGTATATGTAATTGTATCTGCACTATCTTCAAATAAAATAATATCATTTCTATTTAATTCTATTAATTTTTTTTTTAATTTTTTCCAATCTGGTTTAGATCCTATTAAATTTGGTAATAAAATAACTTTTGTTTTTAATGTTATTTTTTCACATATTGATTCTATTGAAGGAACAAATGTATTTATATCTACATCACAAAAAATTGGAATTAAATTATTTTGAATTATTGGTGCTACTGTTGTAGCAAATGTACAAGCAGGTGTTATTATTTCATCATTTTTATTTAATTGTAATGAACATAATCCTAATAATATAGCCGATGATCCACTATTAACAAATAAACCATAATTTTTACCAAAAATTTCTGATATTTTTTTTTCAAATTCAATTGTTTTTTCACCATAACTAGCTAAATATCCATTTTCTAAACATTCTATTACACCATTTATTTCATCATTATTATATGCTTGTTTCATATGTGGTGCATAATAAATTTTTTTATTTAAATCATTTCTATATTTTTTCAATCCATCTATTAAACCAATAAAATTTATATTATATTTTAATAATAAATCATTATTCCCACAATAATTATTTTTTGATAAAATTAAATTTTTTTTATATTTTTGTTTAGTAATTAATTCATAAATATCAGATAATTTATATTTTTGAGTATAACATAAATTAACTGTTTTAACTAAAATATTTTGATTAAATAAATTATTTATATAAAATTGTAATACTTTTATAAAATCTTCTTCATAAAAAAAATCAAAATATTTATCTTCATTTATTATTAAATTATTTTCATCTAAAAAACATTTTTTTATAAATTTATACTCTTTTTCATTAGAATGAAATATATTAAATAATCTTAAATTATAAATATTATTATATAATATTGTTCTTTGATATATTACATATTTTGAAAAATCATAATAATCAGATGGTATTGATTCTAATTCATTTTCTTTTTTATTCATTATATTAATTTTAGTATCATATGATGCACCCGAATCCAAATTTATAAACATTTTAAATCTATCTATAAATTTAATTAAATTTTCAAAAATTAATAAATTATTATAAACAATATCTGAATTAATATTATTATTATTATATTTTTGACTACCATTTATTGCTGTATGTATTATAATATCAAAATTATTATTATCTAAATAAACTTTTATATCATTAAAATTTAATAAATTTAAATCTAATTTAGATAAAAATGTAATATTATAATTATTTAATAAATATTTTTTTATTATTGTACTAATATTACTATTAGATCCTGTTACTAGTATTTTAATATTTTCCATTAAATATTTAAAGTAATTATTTTTTATATAATTATAAGTAATGAATTTATAATTATCCAAATATTATTTTTTATTAACATTAAATTAAATGTTTGTGTAAAAGTATTATTATTTATTTTTCCTGTTACTAATATATATAATTGTCTGGAATTTGAATCCAATATTTCATATGTATAATTATAAAAATATATATTATTATTATTATTTAATTTTATTAAATTTAATAATTCTATCACTTCTTTTCCTTCATAACATATTGAATTATATGAAAATTTTGTAAAATCTTTTATTATATTACTATTATATAATAAGTCTGGATTATTTACACAATTTGTATAATAAAAATTTATAAATTCTAATCCTATATTGTAATTTTTTAATAATTTATTATTAATCATTATTATTAATAAATTATTAGTATTATTTTATATATTTTACTTGATTACTAAATATAATTTATGTCAAAAAATATTATGGTACTATTATATATTTTTTTTATAACATATAAATTATTATAGTAATATTATCTAATGATCCTTTTTCTAACGCATATTCTGCAAGATCTTTAGCAATATTACCATTATATTTTTTTATTAAAATTTTAGTATTAATATAATCAATTACATCTTGATTTGATAAAATATCCCATAAACCATCACACGCAAATACAATAAATTTATCATTATTTAATTTATATTTATAAATTTGTGGTAAATGTGTTACATATGGTGTACATTCTAAATCACCAAATGCACGACTTAAAGATAAATCTTTTACTCTCCAATCAACACCATCAAATTCAATTGTTCCACCTAATTGTTCAATTCTTAATTTTTCATCAGGTGAATTAGGTTTATGATCTTGAGATAATTGTTCAGCAATATTTAATTTATTACATTTAACAGCTCTTGAATCACCAACATTAATAATCCATAATCTATCATCATTATTATCATTTTTATAATGTATACCAATACAACATGTTGACCCACAATAACGACTTACACGTGGATGATTTATATGTAATTGTTTTTGTAATAATTCAAAAACTTTATGAAAATATTTAATTGAATTACTATTATCTAAATAAATATTTTTTTTAAACTTATTTAAAAAAAATTGTGGTAAATTATCTTTTAAAAATTTACTTACAGCTTTCCCACCATGTCCATCAAAAACAGAAAAAAAATTTATTTGATTTAATTCATTATTATTATTATCTAAATTTAATTTATATAAATGTTGATCTTCATTTGAATCTCTTTTTCCTTGTAATGAATATGAATATATTTTCATTTATAAATAATAATAGAAAATATTTTAATAAATTATTAAAGTTTTATAGATAATTTATTAAATATTTTAATAATTTTATTATAATATTTTATTGGTATTTTATTAAAATTTATTATCAAATCATTTAATATATACTTTTTATTTATCTCCGGATTTAATAATAAAAATTCATCCAATTTGGTTTTACTTTTTAATAATTCTGTTCTGTTTTTATCTTTTCTTGTTAATATTCCATTTATACAATCTGATTTATCCCCCAATATTACTTTTTTTTGTAATGCAATATAAGCTTCTTCTTCTGTTAATATTTTATTTTTATTTTTAAAATTTGTAAAAATAATATCATCTCTGCCTAATTGTAAAAAATCATCATCACCCGATAATATATAAATTTTATCATATAATTTATTTTCTTTTAAATTTAAACATATACAACCAATAATATCATCTGCTTCAATATTAGGAATTTTAATATAATTAGTATTTTTAAAATCTTTTAAAATATTCGGTATAATAGTATTATATGAATAATTAAACATATTTTCAAAATAATATTTATTATTTTTTTTTCTATTAATTTTATAATCACAATATAATTCTATCCTCCAATTATTTGGTGAATCTACACAAAATAAAATATCTGAATTATTAAATACTTTTTTCCCTATTATTTTTATAATTGATTCTAAATATAATTTCTCAAATTTTTCTTTAAAAATTTCATTTGTATACCAATCATAATCAATTTGTTTTTTTAATTCATTAAATTCTTCTGGATATTTAAATGAAAACCATCTGATTGTCGCATAAAATCTATAAAAAAGTGTATATGAAGTATCAATTAAAATTAAAGATTTATTCATTAATTATAATTAATATATATTTTATATTTAAATAAAAATTGAATTTTAATAATATAATTATTAATAGTATTATAATTATAAAATGACATATTTTTTATTAAATTTTAATGATTTAAAATTAACTTATAATTTTGATAATGTTATTATCGGTAAAAAAGTTAAGTTATCTACATCATATAATAAATATTTTATATATTATCAAGAAAATATTAATATTTCACCTAAAGAAATATATATAGTTTTACCTAAAATTAGACTAATTAATAAATTAAATAATTTAAAATTTAACAAAATTTATATACCATTATATCCTACTTATAATAAAGTTTCTAATTTTATTAAATTTATTAAAAACTTTGAAAATGATATTATATTATGTTTTAATAATAAATATAATTTTAATATCATTAGTATTCTTAAAAAAAAAGAATCCATTTATTATATTAAATTAAATTATTCTAAAATTAATATTATTTCTGATATTAATAATATTGATATTTCTGATTTTAATATTAATAGTGAAATTGAAATTACTATTAATTTGAGTTTTATATGGAATTTAAATAACGATGTCGGTCTTATTACTAATTTATATCAAATTAAATATTTTCCTACACCATTTGAAACTAATATTATATTAAATAATAATTTATCCACTATTTCTTCTTCACCACCACCTCCTCCACCTCCTCCTCCTCCTCCTATTGTACAACCTACTAAAACTATATTAAATACTGAATCACAAGAAATTACTAAATTTAAATTTGTTCCTACTGAAAAAGAACTACAAAAAGCATTAATTAAATTAAAAAGAAAAATAGAATAAAATTATAAAATATTTGGTAGTAATTGTACATATTTCCTACCAGGTACAATATCAGGTAATACAGGAATTAAAGCAGGTAATAATGGTGGTGGATATAATAAAGATAAATTATTAATATTTTTAATTGGATAAGCATTAATAATAGCTCTATTTGTATTATCATAATTAATATTAACATTAAAATATTTATTATTTATTAAATCTTGAATAATTAATTTATTTAAATTATTATATTCATATCTTTTAATTAAATTTTTTATATTATCTAATAAAATATCTTCATATAATTCAGCATTAAAAGGATGTATAACTTTATATTTTAAACTCATTAAAATATTATAGATAATATTTTCTGATTTTATTTTTAAATTTTTTAATATTTATTATATTATTTAATATTTTATAATTACATTTTGATATAAAATTAGATATTGAACAATCTAAAATATTAATACTATAATTATTTTTTTTTATTTAATCATAAATTTCAGATAAATTATAAAAATAATTATTTAAATTCTTTATTAAAAAATTTTTGATTTTATTAAATTTTTTAATATCAATTAAACTTTTTATATTATTTAAAGAATTATCTAATGGTGTTATATATATTAACTGTTCTAATTCATTTATTTTTAATTTTTTATATTTAAAATTAATTATTATACTATCATTATCATAATAATTTATTATACTTGTTAATAATGGTGCTTTATTATAAGGATAATACCATGTTTCATTTATATTTTTTTTTTTATAATAATATGTAAAAATCCATTTTAAACCTGATAAATATTCTTTTACTATTTGTTTTTCATTATTATCATTAAAATATAATTTATAATATATATCATAATCACTTTTCTTTTGAATATTTAAATAAAATTTACTTATTGGATTAAATAATTTAGTATATTTATCTAATTTATTATTAATTAAATATAATTCTAAATCTCTATTATTTAATTTTTCTATATTTTGACTATGTTTTTTTGTATTTGAACTATATTGAATATTATATAATTTTTCATATTTTGTATTTTCTGTTATTGTTGAATAATTTATATTAAATAAACTATTAAATGCATATATTTTATCACTTTTTAATTTAACTATTATATTATATAATTCATGTTTTTCTAATAAATAAAAATTTAAACATCCATATTTTGTATTATTAATATAACTTTTTAATAAATATGGATCCATATATAATAATATATTATTATAAAAATTATAATACATTTCACTAAATTTATTTGATTCTTTTATATTACTATTTATATTTAAATAATCAATATAAAAATTTTTTTGATTTGCATAATTATAATTTTGATATATATTTTGATATGAATTACGTAATAATAATCGTGATTCCTGTTTTTTTAATATTTTTAAAAAATTATATAAACTTTTTACATTTATATTATTCTTATTTATTATATATTCTTGATCTATGTAATTTATTAAATATATATCTATTAATAATAAAAAATCTTGATTAGTTTGTATACATTCTAAATGTGGTATAAAATCATTTCCAAAAATTGTAAATATTAAAACTATATCATTTATTAAATTATCTATATTTATTTCCTTATTTATTCGTTTTATACAATATTCATTTATTGACTGTTTTAGTTTCCTTATGTTTATTAAATATAATAAATTTATATTATTATCATATTTTAATATTTTTATATTATTTGACTTTTCTGAAATCATACTTAATAATATTACATCTGCATCTGGACTATAAAATAAAATAGTTTTCTTTGTTGGTTTTAATTTTGTTATTAATTTTATTATTTTCATCTCTGCTTCACCTTTTTTAGTAGTGTCTGATATAATAACTTTTTTTATATTATTTTTATAATATTCATAATCTTCTTTTTTTAAAATTAATTCATTTAATAATATTGTATCATTATTTATTGTTTTTTTTATATTTAATAAATATAAATTTATTTTATTCATAAATAATGTTCCCGGACTAATATTATTTTTACTCCATTTATATTTTTGTGCATATTGTTCTAATAATTTATCCACTAAATCACCTATATATCTTCTTTTTTTTTGTTCTAAAATTTTAGAAAATGATGGTATACCATCTAATCCAATATATAAAAGTTTTAATTTTTTATTATTAATCTTATTTAATAATAAAATTATAAAGTCATTTACTTTTTTTATTATCATATATTCTATATCATCATTTGTTAAATTATTTAATATAGCATTATTATTTAATTCTAATAAAATATTACTTGATATATTATGAATTATAGAATTAAAATCTAATAATAATATTTTACCTGTTACTTTATTATTATCATTTAAACTAATATTATTAATTATGTTAAAATTATTATATAATGTTGAAAAAAATCTTTCAATACCCATTATAATTATAATAGTAAAAAAACAAATTTTAATATATAATTTTTTTTTTGTATATATTTATAATGATATCAAATTATTTAAACAAAATTAATGATAAAATTAATAATTTAGAATTAAATATTAATAGATATAATAAATATTTTAATAATAATAATAATAATAATAATAATAATAATAATATAAATTATATTGAAATTAAAAAAAAATATTTAAATAAAATTAATTTAAAAATTAATAATTTAAATAATTATTTAAACAGTATTGATAATGATAATGATAATGCAGCTATTATAAAAAAAGGAAGAGAATTAATTAGTCAGTTTAACTTATTATCGGGTGGTGGTGATGATATGGCAAATACATATAAGACACAAATAGATACATTATATTCCCAGTTTTTTAACATATTATTAATTAATAATATAGATATAAAAGACTTATCAAAAACAGGATATGAAGGATATAATAAAGTACACGAAAAATTTCTCGAAAGCTATACTGCTTTAAACACCAATGTAAAAACCTATGAAGATTATGTTACCAAAGAAGAAAAAAACCCGCCTAATTTTGATGCTTTAAATCCTATATTAAAATTAAATGATAGTCATAAACTAATGAACATATTATATTTTTTAACATTAAATGATGTTTATGGTGGTTCAAATAGTGTGACTAATATTGTTTTAAAACCTAAGCCCAGAATTAAAGAACACCTTAATGTATTATATTTATTTTCAGTATTACAAGAATATGCTAAACTAACTGCAACTGCAACTGCAACTGTAAATATTGTAGATGATTATATGATAAATTCTATTTTATATTTACATAATATAAACCGAAGTAAAACATATACAGCAAAAGCATATACGTATGATGATATGAAAAAAACTTTTTTTTCTGGTAATGAAATATATATAGAAAAATTTAAAGACGTAAAATTTGTGGAAGATCTTCGAATAGGATTAAAATCATATTATAAATATGATGTTAGTTTTTTTGATCAAATTTATTTAAATAATATTATATCAAGATTATTAAATGATAGTACTCCCACACCAAAAACAAAAGTACTTGATATAGAGTATACCTCAACAGATAATAAAATAGTTACTATAATAACAGCAGTAGCTACAAAGCTAACAGTACATGAATCACTATTATATGGTATATATCAGGCTGATGGAACCCTAGTAAAATCACGTAGAACAATTTAGATTACTATATAACATATAAATATTATATTAATAATTACTAAAAAAATATAATATTATTTATTCAATGTGAAAATATATTATTACTTAATAACACCTTATACATCTAACATGTTTACTATTTTATATAACATAAGCAATTTAATATTAAATTTACATAAAATAAAATATACTCTTTATATATAATGATATTAAATAATTTAGATAAAATTAATAATAAAATAGATAATTTAGAGTTAAATATTAATAGATATAATAAATATTTTAGTATTTATACTAATAATAAAGTTAAAAATAAATATTTAAATAAAATTAATCTTAAAGTTAATAATTTAAATAATTATTTAGATATTATTAATAATAGTACTTTAATTAAAAAAGGGCAATATTTAATTAATAAATTTTATTTATTATCAGGTGGTAATATAACACAAGAACAAAAAAATAAATACATAAAAGATTTAAATATATTATATGCAAGATTTTTAAATTTATATAGTGTTAATAATATTCCATTTGATAATGTAAAAACCTCACAATTAAATGAGGTTAATAATATAGTATCCTTATTTAATTATATACATGTAATATTCACAACACTTTATAATTTATTAAATGCAGATAGTTTTCCAGAGTACAATCATTATATAAATAATTTAGAAAAAGAAAACATACCTGATATTGTGTTAAATACTATAATGTCCACTGTAACAAGTGATGAAATTATGAAAATATTATATTTTTTAACATTAAATGATGCTTATGGTTCAGGTGCAGTTTCTGATATTGAATCTAGTCTGACTTTAAGAATAAATAAACCTATTATAAATATTAATCTTAATTTATTATATTTATTTACATTATTAGAAAAATATAATAATAATCCAAATACTAAAATAGATGTTGTTATAGAATATCTTACAAATTCTATTCTATTTTTTAATTATACAAAAAAAACTACAACAATAGAACCATTAAATTATGCGGAGTTTATAACAAAATTTTACCCACACCATCAAAATATTTTAGATAAAGTTAAATCCGTTACTACTGTTGCTAAATTGCGTAGAGTTTTAAAACCATATTATAAACATGATGTAAGTCTTTTTGATCAAACATATTTAAATAATTTAACATTAAAATTATTTTATACAAAACAACCTGTTACACTATTTGATAAAAAGTATGAACCTACTGATTATACAATAAATAGTATAAGAACTGTAATAACAACCACATTACCACGCTTTCCAAGTGATATACATAAACAAATTACTACAGATGATGGGGTACCTATATATTCACTAAAAGAAACATCAAGTAAATTACCGAATGTAATTAATCATGATGAAAAACGAATTTCAGATATAAATAAAATATTAAAAAAACTAGTGAATCCTAATAATTTTAGTTTAATACAAATTACAAATATAAAAAATGATCTACTAATATTAGTACTAAAATTAATACATAATTATTATTATTATCTTAACAATAATATTTACTCCATAATATTTATATTTAAAAAATTACTTTCTAATTATGATTTAAGAGAAATAATAAAAAACAATATAACTTTATTAGATATTACCACGTCTTTATTAAATATACAAAAATTGATAATTGAACTTAATGAGGAAAAATATGAAGTAACTAAATATATGAGTATATGCACAAATATACATTTGACTATAATTAATATATATAATAAAGTAATTTTGTTTCTATACTTATTAAAATTTAATAATAAAGACACAGATTATGAAACATTAATTAATAGAAGTATAAAAAGATATAATACAATTTATTATATTTCTAATAATATGTATAATATACTTAACCAAATAATATTATTTAATAATGAGGTAGTATCAAATGTATTTTTGTACACATATCAATTATATAATATTGGAATAAATATACTAAAACTATTTGAATATAATAGTGGTATTTTTGAAATAAATTCAGTCCAGGAGTATGAAGACTATAAACAAGATATGCTTTCAACCCTAAAAAAATATAAAACAGATTTAATTGACAAATTTAATTTTACTATTAATATTGATAATGATTTTATAAATATTATTATAAAAATTAAAGAAAAATTTATCCCTAAATATTGGACTAGTGTTTTAACCAATCCATTGAATTTTTTTTACACTGCTGAAAATTATAAAATAAATAATATTATTGAAGAGTTAAAAAATATTAAAACAGAATATGAAAAAATAAAAAATTCAATAAAATACACTGAGATACTTGCATTTTATTTAAATGAAATTAACAAACCCCCTACATCTTTAACATATGCCATAAAACCATTGTTGCTTGATCCTTTATTTACATCCAGAACATCAAAACTAAAAACTTTTTATGATTCTATAGATTTAATTCTAACTAAGTTTAAAACGATAAATATACTAGTAAATGAATTAGATGAAACTAAATATACAGACTCAGAAATTTCTTTAAACAAATTTAAAACTAATGTAATAAATATAATTCAAACGTTACACTATTTATATGAATTAGAGGAAATTAATAATATAACTATTAGAATAGACACAACAATTCGGGAGATAGAAGATATAAATATAGCGGAGGATATAATATTATATTTACATAAAATGGAATTATATCAGCTATTTTTTGATATATATGATATGAATATCTTTTAATTTATAAAATAATAGTATTCTTTTAATCTATTACTAATATAATAAAAAATATCATTAAAAAGATCATATTTTTTTTTTTCATTTAATATTAATAATTTAATAATAAATTCCTGATTATCATATAATTTATATTAAATATATTTATAAATATTAGAATTTATACTAAATAATTTTAATATAAATTCTTTATCATTCTTTAAATTATCAGATATAAATTTTAATATTTTTGGATTTTTTTTAATTTTTAACTCTATTATATTTTTTTTATTATAAAATTTCATATATATAAATATAAATATAATTTTTTAAATAAAAAATTTCATTATTATTATAATGATAATTAAATTTATATTATTTTTTGTAATATTTTTAATTTTAATATCAAAAAAAAAAAAATATGAACATCTTAATAATGAAATAAATATTAATTATTATGTAATTCATATTAATGATTACACAAAATATCAAAGTAGATCAAGAATTAAAAATATAAAAGAAAATGAATTAAAATTAAAAAAACAAATAAAATTATTTAATGGTATTGATGGGAAAAAAATAAATATAGAAAATTTAAAAATATATCATCCAAAATTAAAAA